>ERZ827037.2067-NODE-2067-length-18410-cov-3.268374_pt1 | contig 18410 bp, 16 predicted proteins | sample MGYA00519924_ERZ827037 | MGnify/ENA primary metagenome ERZ827037 (study PRJEB31778, sample SAMEA3449250) | human gut metagenome | biome: human gut; feature: human-associated habitat; material: faeces | place: United Kingdom | collected 2010/2012 ...
TCCTTTACTTTACTGGTTGAACACCCGTTGAACATCCGTTGAGCACCCGTTGAACACCCGTTGTTTTTTCGTTTAAGAGCAGAAGCCTTTCCTGCTTTACTGGCAAGCATTCTTTTCGCTTCTAAAGGCTTCATTCGTTCGATAAGAGAAGTTGAAAAAAAGAACTCTTCATTTTCAATAAAAAACAAACCATAATTACATACAACAGCCTTAACTTTCTCGGCTGTCGTGTTGTATTTTCTTGCTAATGCAGGAATTAAAATTATGGGATAACGATAATTAGGTTGATCTCTCAAAGTTTCTACAAGCATCCAATAGATGCCGTATCCTTCCATCCCTAACTGTTCGATTAGCAGAACGCATTTAGGATCATCTTTAGCATTACTGTCATGTGGAAAATAAGAATTGTAATTATTCATTTGTTTCACCTCCTTTTCTATTAGCTTCTATCGACTTGTTTTTCAATGAATTTTCTTTATTTTCCATCTCTTGTAGCTCGGATTTTATGTCATTTGGATTTTCAACTAACTTCCAACTGTATTTCTTTCTGGTACGTCCTTCTTCCTTGATGTCTACAGTATCATAGCGTAAATCTATTGAATGCATTCTACTACTCAAATTCACTGAAATACTCTCTATCTTACCGTCCCCGATGGAGGTATGTATCAATTTCAAAGGGGATATTTCACGATCGTAAGGGAATTTTGCTTCGCTGCTCTTTAACCGGGAAATGTATTTCAATGTGATATCGGAATTATTGATATTCACTTTTTTAGATGGGAGGTTATAACCCCAATAGACAGGATGCAGAAAGAAATAGGACAGATACCCGTTCTGGTTCTGATAAATATCACCGTCTATCGTTTGTTCTAAGATTGGTACAATATCCCGCCCTTCCTGCGTAATCGTTTCCATTAATGCAAATCCGTCTTTGGAAAATTCATCAGAACGCAATATCATATAGTCGATATCAGTAGAGAAATTACTAACCGATATCTCCTCAATCTTGTCCTGCTTGACATAGTTGCTTCTCATGATGATCGGATAACCGGTAAACGGTTCTGTGACTTCATCCATCCATGAGAATTGATAGCGTTCCGGCATATCCAACTTTTCGTATTTATACTCTTTACGACCAGTCTCCCATGATTTTCCATTGCTCGGACATATCCATTTTGTCAAATCCATAGCAATTCCCGGCTGGTTGGTATATGAACGACCATTACGGAAGTACTGTATATGCTCTATTTTCAGCTTGTTATCCTCAATATACCAATAGCATTGATATACGTATTTCAGCATGTCTAATACACTTTTCAAAGTGACAGTAGCCTTTTGTGCCGGTTGGGTATAGTTACTTATCAAGATATTGGTTTTCGGAGTCATGTACACCTTTCGTTGACCGCCACCAATCGGACGGGATTCAGCATAAAAGAATTGACTGTATTCTGTTGTATTCCCAAAAGTAATACCCGGTGCAACTTTGTCAAGAAGCACGGATAAGACAGAATGCAAAGGCATGGCATGAGACATCGTGTATTCAAGTCTTGATTTGGGTTCTATTTCGTCCTTTGAGAAGTCATGTATAAACCAATAAGAATAATCATCAGTCCACATATCACGATTAACAGGATATGCCTTGTAAGGTGAAATATCGGTAGGAGGATAATAGTATTCACCTCTTCCATTCTGTCCCCATTCAGAAGGTTCCGTTTTTACAATAGCGGATGATTTAAATTCTTGAACAGCATACGGTATCACATAGGGATATGATCCCGGAGTTGATGTCATATCATCCGATGGTTTATTATGCCATGTAACAGATACTTTATTTGTGGCCACAACATACCTCGTGTAAAATACTTTTTTATTTGTGTCCCCTGTGGCAATTTTTACAGACGTATTAGAAGTAGCAAAAAACTCAAGTGTTCCATTTCTTGATGGATCTATATACAAATCACCTCTTGTGTTACCTATTCGCTCATTAGTTTTTCCATCGTACAGCGCAAAACTTCCAGAAATGCCAGTACCAGAAATAAGTACTTGGATAAATCCGGCATTATCCTTTAGCCTGTATGTAGCAGTACGGTATTTATCCGGAGTTGCGGTTGGTGAAAAATCAGCGATATAATATCCTTTCATATAAGACGGAATACCATCTCCTTGCACGTTTATTGCGATAATTGTTCCTGATTCACCAAAGAAATACTTCTCTTTGAGTTCGTTTGTATCTGTAACCACATCCGCATCCTGTTCCCAAAATACCCCAGAAAGAGCGCATGAGACCTTATCATCTCCTGCCGTATAGATTTGTAAGATTCCACGTCTATACAGGGATATTTTTTCAAGTTCAGGATTCAATCTTACCAAATCATACTCCCGTTCCCATCCGTCCAATAATTTCGTATAAGCGTCATTACTATCCGGTTTGACACGAACCGAAAGGTCAGCCACGTTAATGGTACAGTCAGTGCGTAAGAATTTGGTCTTAACATACAGATTGAAAGTACGTCCACCGTCTTGGCTCCAATAAACGTCTAAATAGTAAATCGTATCAAAGGGACGGTTAAGGATAAAATAATAATCCCGACACATGAATGTAATTTCACCATTCAAGCCTTCACGGAAAAACTCCTGATCGGACTCTTTTGTATATGTCTTTGAAAGACTGTCTTTATAAATAGGTTTCGCTTTATGAAGCAAATCAATACTCACATCACCACTATTCCAGTCATCTACCGTATAACAGAATGCCATTGTTGACGCACCATTTGGTATATTCAGATTGAGGTTACTTCCGGAATAGCCGGATATATATTTGTGATTTGAGTCGAAAAAGCAGACAGTAACCTCTTTCTCATTGAATGCAACTTTTGTGTATTCTGACACGGAAACAAGAGGACTTGTATTGTACTTTGCATCCCTAATAACAAAACCGGAGGTTGCGAATAACCTGTATCCGTATTGAGTCCCTTCCATTTCCGGATCAAAAACATCCCTATCAATTAAATAAAATATATATAGTGGATTCATAACGTTTTTTTTGATTAATGAATTAGTCTATAAACACTCTTTCCCGGAAAACCGGAGAGTGAGAATAATAACACAAAATATTATTTGGCTAACCAGTAAAGTTTACGATTGTCCGGCAAACGACAATCTACTATGTTCCAGCCTTCAACATTGCGCAAAGTGGAAATAACCCTACGGGCATCATTTGAATTTGTTTCCGAATTAATCTCTTTGGCCGTAACTTTACGTCCGGATAAGAAAATGGATCTCACTTGTTGAATAACTCGTGAAGAATTACTACTTTTGTCGTAGTCATTTGAGAGATTGGCGGTCGATGAGGCTGCCTTTTTCTTTTTGTTCATGCTAAGCCCTCCCATTATTTTATACAGCCAGTAACCATATAGTTAACTGCTTTTTGTTCTACTTCTTGTACTGTTGATACCCGGTTTTGCTTCATCCAAGACTCAATTTCTGAACGATCAAAATATACTTGCTTACCGTTGGGCTTATAATGCGGTATTTTGTGGCTACAGGTAAGTTTATACAAATGGCTTTTGCTTAGTCCAGTTAAAAGCGCCACATCATCAAAACAAAGTACATTTTTTGCGGCTAATAGGCTGTACTTTTTTATTGTCTCTAATTCATATAAAATTTTATCTTCCATGTTTTTTAAAATTGTGACATTGAAAAGCTGTGCACCGCAATCTATGTCTGTTAAACATGGCACAAAACTACATCGATAGAAACGAGAAAAAAATAGGTTTATAGCCGTTTTTTTACATAGTAAACCTATGGTAAAGCTATAAACCTACACTGATTATTAAAGAGTTATCTATATTCTTTATTTCTTACTTTTATTTATTATGTCTTCTATCTCTATATGATATTCACTAATTACATCCCTACTCCAATTTTTATATTTAGTATAATCTTGCGCTTTAAACTTTTTTCCACCGTCAATAATGAATGTATTATTTATATTTTGTTTTATTTGACTCTCATTGTAACCTACCAATATAAGCAAGTCCAATAGGCTCTTTTTGTTTGGAGATCCTGTTTTACTATTCTTTTTTATCCATTTTATAGGATTTGGTTTACTGTGAATATTTAGACATCCAAACCAATATAAAAAGCTGCTCTCATCCGTTTGATTTGAGATATATCCTTTTTCAATTAAATACGTTCGCAATACCCTTATCTCATTGGCATCTAATATTTTTGGCAATCCTATTATTTGTTGTTCTTGAAAATGCACATTAGAATAGTAATTATTGTATTCACCATTTAGTTTCCTCTTAATTGTAACATATAGTGTTTCCCTTTCACGTTCATATTCTTCTATCTCTGATAAAGTAGGGATATTAATAAAATACTCATCAGACTGTAAACTTTCATTAATATGATTCAACTTGCATAACAAATGCGTAAATTCTTCTTTATATCTATATCTTTTTATATCTTTATATCCATAAAAAGCACCATATTTAAAAATATAATTATCCTCATCTATACCAAAAACACAATCTGCAAAATCACTTATTTCCCTGTCGGTATATATATAATCGATTCCTTTCAGTTCCATGACGTTAATTCATTTCAATATCTATTTCTTAATCAAATATCCCATTTTGTTTATTCACTGCTTCTTTTTGCTTCTGATCTATAATTTTAGCATAAATCTGAGTTGTGGATATTTTTGTATGTCCCATCATTTTTGAAACCGTTTCTATCGGTGTACCCAAAGACAAATTCAAAGTAGCTGCTGTATGTCTGGAGCAATGAAAAGTAATCTTCTTATTTATCCTTGCCGCCTTAATCCATCGAGCTAATTGTTTGTTTACGCTGTCATTTTTAGGTAAGGAAAATATTTTATCCTCATCTCCAGCCATCCCTCTATCCGGCAACCACTTCAAAGCCTCGTCACTAATATAAGCGTTTTCACTGCGTTTTACTTTTTTCATTTTAAACCTCAGTAACACACTCCCATCGTTATCTTTGGTTAATTCTCCCCATGTAATAGATGAAACATCGCTATATCTCAATCCTACTAAACAACAAAAGAGAAAAGCCCGTTTTAGGGTATCATTCTTACAGGGCGTTGCTATTAGCATTTTTATCTCATCTACTGTTAGAAACTCCCGAGTTCCCTCCTCATCTTTGGGTCTATCGTCATTCTCCAATTTATCTATAGGGTTCATAGTTATAACATCGGCTTTAACAGCTTTCCTCAACACATATTTAAATTTCATAAATAAATTATGCTGTGTATTTTGGCTTAAAAGTACATCCTTATCCCTTTCGGTTCCAGTTCTTTGATAGTTGAAGTTCTTTGCCGTTTTTAAATAAGAAATAAAACCTTTGATATAATCTTTATCTACTTGCTTCAACTGGGTATCCTCCCCAGAATACAAAGAAATATGCTTAGTCAAAGCCTGCAATGTGTAGTAATAGCCATGCTTGTTTCCACTTTTTTTTAAAGCCTCGTCAGCTTGAAACAAAATGTAATCAATTAGATTAACTTTCCCTTTTGGAGAAATAAAGCCCGCTCCCCTTTTATTTAGATCGGCAATCTTTTCATGCAAGATAGTATTTGCTATTTCCAAATTCTGTCGGTTTTGCTCCTTTATAGATAAATCTGTTTCCTCATTCAAATACAATTTAAGGAACTCATATTGCCTTTTACCATCTTTATACAAGTCCAGATATAAAGATAGACTATTTGAAAGCATTTTCACCCTCAATTTAATAGGTTCTTTGGGCTGATTTTTAAGCCGTTCTCTTTCTTCTTTTGTAGGTTCTGGGAAGTAACCCGCCATCAATTCAGCAGGTGTTTTGAATAGTTTTTGGACTTTTCTTGCCATAAATGCACCTTATTTTGTTATTACTAATTTGTTACCGCCACAAATATAAGCATTTACATTCATAAACGAGTAACAAACGAGTAACAAAAAGTACATAAATAACAGCTAAATAAAGGAAAACAACCATTTAGCCGCTATATAATAAAAAAGCAATAAAATGCCGATAAACAGGGAATTTCATTGCTTTTTATTATCTTTTATTTTCTCTCAAAAAATCGGTTAGGTGGTCAAATCCAGTCAAGCCCAAATTATGATTTTGCAAAGATAAAACTTCTTTTGCTATGTTGTGCAATGTATTCACAAATATTATCAATAGCAGGAATAATAAGACAATATGCAAATAGGTTAATGTGCCAATTGCCATATGACATATCAGCACAACCTATCGGCACATTATTAAATTAAAAAGTCAGTGGAAAAAGGGGAAATATTCTCAAAGAGAACTATCTTTGTGGCATTATTTTTATTCTTTGACGCAGTACTTTATTGGATGCATAATGTATTGTAAAAAAGCTAAAGCTCAACAATAGAATAAGTTGTCAAATTCAATAATCATGAAAAAGAAATCGACCATTTCAATTCTTACATTACTATGCCTTTTTGTTCTGACAGGCTGCGTATCTAATAAAAAAACTTCTTTAGAAGCATTCAAACAGGATGTATATACGCCTGAATATGCCACCGGATTCAAGATACTGGGTGCAGATAACAGTGCCAGTACTCTGATACAAATCTCTAATCCGTGGCAAGGTGCCAAGAATGTAGAAATGTCCTATTTCATTTCGCGCAATGGCGAACAGGCCCCAACCGGATTTACCGGCCCGGTGATTCGTGCCGGCGCCAAACGTATTGTGTGTATGTCTTCTTCCTACATTGCCATGCTCGATGCCATAGGACAGACAGACCGGATTGTGGGAGTATCAGGCATCGACTATGTATCGAATCCCTATGTCCTTGCACATAAAGAATCGATCAGGGATATGGGTGCTGAAATGAATTACGAACTATTAATCGGACTGAAACCGGACGTCGTTTTGCTTTACGGCATCGGAGATGCCCAAACTTCGGTAACGGACAAAATGAGGGAACTTTCGATTCCTTACATGTATGTAGGAGAATATCTGGAAGAATCGCCACTGGGCAAAGCCGAATGGTTAATCGCACTATCCGAACTCACAGACAGCCGGGAAAAAGGGATCGAAGTATTCCGTGAAATTCCGAGACGCTATCAAGCGCTGAAAACTCTCACAGAATCTGTTGAACAACGTCCTACGGTCATGTTCAATACCCCGTGGAACGACAGTTGGGTAATGCCTTCAACTCAAAGTTATATGGCGCAATTGGTTGCCGATGCAGGAGCAGACTACATTTATAAAGAGAATGTTTCTAACAGCTCGACACCTATCGGACTGGAAACAGCCTACGGACTGATACAGAAAGCAGACTACTGGATCAACGTCGGTGTTGCCTCCACGCTGGATGAACTGAAAGCGGTCAACCCTAAATTCGCAGATGCAAAAGCCGTACGTGAAAAAACAGTCTATAACAACAATCTGCGACTGACTCCCACAGGAGGAAACGATTATTGGGAATCGGCTGTCGTACGTCCCGATGTAGTTTTACGCGATCTGATCCATATCTTCCATCCCGAACTTGTAACCGATTCACTCTATTACTACCGACACCTGGAATGAGACAAACCCGTAAACGCAATGTTCTTTTATTCACCACATTAGGAATTGTTGCCGTACTGTTACTACTGACAGATATGGCAACAGGAGATACTTATATTCCTATCTCTAAAATAGGGGCGGTACTGACCGGAGGTGAATGCGATGAAATGACACGCAACATTCTCCTCTCTATCCGGTTTATACGGGTAGTAGTGGCGGCACTGATAGGTATTTCCCTATCCGTTAGCGGTTTGCAGATGCAGACCGTTTTCCAGAACCCACTGGCCGATCCCTATCTGTTAGGAGTCAGTTCCGGGGCAGGATTGGGAGTAGCCCTGTTCATATTAGGAGCTCCATTATTGGGATGGTCGGAATTTCCATTACTTCAATCGATGGGAATCGTAGGCTCCGGATGGATAGGAACTGCCGTTATCTTACTGGGAGTGGCCATCATCAGTCGGAAAGTAAAAAACATTCTCGGTGTCCTCATTATGGGAGTAATGATCGGCTATGTAGCAGGTGCCATTATTCAGATTCTGCAATATCTGAGTTCCGCCGAACAACTCAAGATGTTCACATTGTGGTCGATGGGATCACTCAGCCATATCACAACGACTCAGTTAGGAATCATGATCCCTATCGTATGTATCGGTCTGCTGATTTCCATCTCCTGCATCAAATCACTGAACTTATTATTGCTCGGAGAGAATTATGCGCGTACAATGGGAATGAATATCAAACGTTCGCGTACCCTTATCTTTGTATCCACCGCACTACTGACAGGAACCGTCACCGCTTTTTGCGGACCGGTAGGTTTCATCGGGCTGGCAGTGCCACACATCACCCGATTGATATTCAATAATGCCGACCACCGGATACTCATTCCCGGCACAATGTTAACAGGATTAATCGGTATGTTGCTTTGCGATATTATTGCTAAAAAATTTCTATTACCGGTCAATTGTATCACCGCTTTATTGGGAGTTCCGGTTATTTTATGGGTAATCGCTAAAAATCTGCGTATAATCAAATGATTCAACTCAAAGAATTGACATTAGGATACGGGCAACGAATCTTGTTGGATAAAGTTTCTGCCCGGATAACAGGGGGGCAACTCGTTGCGCTGTTAGGACGTAACGGAACAGGAAAAAGTACCCTGCTCCGTGCTATAATGGGACTGGAAAAACCGCAAACCGGAGAAATCGTGCTACAAGGAAAGAATATCGCTTCACTGAAACCGGAAAAGCTGGCCCGGAATATCAGCTTTGTAACAACTGATAAAGTACGCATCGCCAATCTGCGTTGCGAAGATGTCGTTGCATTGGGACGCGCTCCCTACACCAACTGGATCGGGCAATTACAACCGGCAGACCAGGAGCGCGTAGACAAAGCCATGCAACTGGTAGGCATGTCCGGATATGCCGATAAAACAATGGATAAGATGTCCGATGGTGAATGCCAGCGTATCATGATCGCACGTGCGTTGGCACAGGACACTCCTGTCGTCCTCCTTGATGAACCGACTGCTTTTTTGGATCTGCCCAACCGCTACGAACTTTGCCTGTTGCTTAAAAAGTTGGCACAAGAAGAGGGAAAATGTATTCTCTTCTCCACGCACGACTTGGACATTGCTCTGTCTCTCTGCGACTTTATCATGCTGATAGATAATCCGCAACTATATAGCCTGCCTACCCCGGAAATGGTGACCAGCGGGCATATAGAAAGGCTTTTCCGAAACGAATCCGTCACATTCGATGCACGGGAGATGAGAGTCCGAATCAAATAAGTACAAGTAATCATACGGTAAATCATACTGAGACGAAGCTCACTTTCAGACCTCTTGGATATTTTCACTCCCGTTTATGGACAATTTTATCCATCTTTTCTCACAAAGATGCATTATCTTTGACACTCAGAACATAATTAATAAAAAGATACCATGAAAAAACTAATCATCGCAACCCTTTTATTAGGAAGTATCTCGCCGCTACCGGCACAAAAATCAATGAAAATACCGGCCGTATACAAACCTGTGAAAACCGAAATGTATAAAAAAGGCTGGATCGATTTTAATAAAAACGGAATAAAAGACATATACGAAGATCCGACTGCCCCGATAGATGCACGCATCGAGGACCTGCTCAGTCAGATGAATCTGAACGAAAAGACCTGCCAGATGGTGACTCTTTACGGATATAAGCGGGTATTGAAAGACGATCTGCCTACTCCCGAATGGAAGCAGATGTTGTGGAAAGACGGCATGGGTGCCATCGACGAACATCTGAATGGTTTTCAACAATGGGGGTTGCCGCCATCGGACAATGAATATGTATGGCCTGCTTCCCGTCACGCCTGGGCACTGAATGAAGTACAACGCTTTTTTGTAGAAGAAACCCGTCTGGGAATACCGGTGGATTTCACCAACGAAGGTATCCGGGGAGTGGAAAGCTACAAAGCAACCAATTTCCCGACACAACTCGGTTTGGGACATACCTGGAACCGTAAGTTGATTCATCAGATAGGACTCATCACCGGCCGTGAAGCCCGCATGTTGGGATACACCAACGTATATGCTCCCATCTTGGATGTAGGGCGTGACCAGCGTTGGGGACGTTATGAAGAAGTATATGGCGAATCACCTTATCTTGTTGCCGAATTAGGCATCGAAATGGTTCGGGGCATGCAACACAACCATCAAGTTGCCGCTACGGGAAAACATTTCATCGCTTACAGCAACAACAAGGGTGCCCGTGAAGGGATGGCGCGTGTAGATCCGCAAATGTCACCCCGCGAAGTAGAAATGATTCATGTATATCCCTTCAAACGGGTGATACAGGAAGCAGGATTGTTAGGAGTGATGAGTTCGTACAACGACTATGACGGGTTCCCGATACAAAGCAGTTATTATTGGCTGACAACACGCCTGCGCGGTCAAATGGGCTTTCGCGGATATGTAGTTTCCGACAGTGATGCCGTAGAATATCTCTACACCAAACACGGCACAGCCAAAGATATGAAAGAAGCCGTGCGTCAAAGTGTGGAAGCCGGACTGAATGTACGCTGTACTTTCCGCTCACCGGACTCTTATGTACTGCCACTACGCGAACTTGTACAGGAAGGCGGATTAAGCGAAGAAGTCATCAACGACCGTGTACGCGACATCCTGCGTGTGAAGTTCCTTGTCGGATTGTTCGACGCTCCTTATCAGACGGACTTGAAAGGAGCAGATGACGAAGTAGAAAAAGAAGAGAATGAAGCGGTAGCTTTACAGGCCTCCCGCGAATCGATTGTCTTGTTGAAAAATGAAAATAACACCCTTCCATTGGATATAACTTCTGTGAAGAAGATTGCAGTTTGCGGTCCGAATGCAGCAGAGAAAGCATATGCACTAACCCATTACGGCCCATTGGCAGTAGAGGTTACTACGGTAGTAGACGGACTTCGCGAAAAGCTGAACGGAAAAGCGGAAGTGCTCTATACCAAAGGTTGTGATCTGGTAGATGCCCACTGGCCGGAGTCGGAAATCATCGATTATCCACTAAGCAAGGATGAACAGTCGGAAATTGATAAAGCCGTGGCCCAAGCCCAAGAGGCAGATGTAGCCGTAGTAGTGCTGGGAGGAGGACAAAGAACTTGTGGAGAGAATAAATCGCGCAGCAGCCTCGACCTTCCGGGACGCCAGTTGGATCTGCTGAAAGCAGTACAAGCCACAGGAAAACCAGTGATATTGGTACTCATCAACGGCCGGCCGTTGTCTGTAAACTGGGCGGATAAATTTGTACCGGCCATTCTGGAAGCCTGGTATCCGGGATCTAAGGGAGGAACGGCGATTGCCGATGTACTGTTCGGTGATTACAATCCGGGAGGTAAACTCACGGTGACTTTCCCAAAGAGTGTAGGACAAATACCGTTTAATTTCCCTCATAAACCTTCTTCACAAATCGACGGTGGAAAAAATCCGGGAACCAAAGGAGATATGTCACGCGTCAACGGTGCTCTTTACCCTTTCGGATACGGTTTAAGCTATACCACATTCGAATATTCGGATATAAACATCTCTCCCAAAGTAATTACTCCCAATCAAAAGGTACAGGTACGCTGCAAAGTTACCAATACAGGCAAACGTGCAGGAGATGAAGTGGTTCAGCTTTATGTACGCGATCTTCTCAGCAGTGTCACAACATACGAAAAGAATCTCGAAGGCTTCGAACGCATTCATCTACAACCGGGTGAAACAAAAGAGGTATCCTTTACCCTCGACCGGAAAGCACTGGAACTTCTGAATGCGAAAAATGACTGGGTAGTAGAACCCGGAGATTTCAGTATCATGTTGGGAGCCTCCTCAGAAGATATCCGGCTAACCGGTACATTGACCGTAAAAGAGCACGGAAGCATCGACATGGAAAAAGCAAAAACAGACAATCCCGTCAGTGCCAGCACCAATATGGAGATGACCGGCAATACGCTTGATCATAATTTATCCACCTCTTGGGAGGGAAATAAAGGAGATTATATTACCTTTGCCTTAGAGAACGGAGCCAAAGTGGACGGACTTTCCATCGCTTTCAGCCGTGAAAACGGACTCCCGGCAGAATTCGAAATTCAACTTTCGGGTGGTGGAGGACAGTTCCTCACTGTGTATTCCGGAACAGTCAATGAATACAACAAACTGCTCCCGTTCCGCTTTAAAGGAACCACCGCCAGCGACCTGCGTATCGTATTGGGCAGTGACCGGGTAGGTATCTCCGAAGTGAAACTGGAACAATTGAAAAAGAAATAATTATGTTCAGTAAATTGATTATGGGAGTGTGTGCCGTCAGTATGCTGTCATCAGCCTGCACCACCCGGAATGCTTCACAGCAACGGGCAGAAAATGAATTGACTATGCTTGTGGGGACTTATACTTCGGGCAATAGCAAGGGAATCTATACTTTCCGTTTCAACCAGGAGACAGGGAGTGTGTCTCCACTCAGTGAAATAGAAGTGTCCAATCCGTCTTATCTTACCTTATCGGCAGATAACCGTTTCGTTTATGCTGTCAGCGAACAGAACGACAGTGCGGCAGCCGTCCATGCTTTTTCCTTCAATAAGAAGAACGGGACGCTCCAACTGCTGAACAGTCAAAAAACAAGAAGCGAGGATCCCTGTTATGTATCTACGGATGGCCGAAAAGTACTGACCGCCAATTATAGTGGCGGTACCATGTCCGTTTTTCCTATCCGGTATGACGGTTCTCTCGATCCTTCTGACACGTTGTTCCAAGGATCGGCCTCGGGACCGGATACCGACCGGCAAGGCACACCGCATATTCATTGCGCCATCTTCTCACCGGATAGTAACTACATTTTCGCTACAGATTTCAGTGCAGACCGTATCCTACGATATGCAGTACACTCCAAAGAGGAACTTCCACGCCCCCTATCCGAAGCTGTCGACATACAGCCCGGTTCGGGCCCCAGACATCTGATATTCAGCAAAAACGGGAAATACGCCTATCTAATCAATGAACTATCGGGCAAGGTAATTGCTTTTGCATATGCCGATGGAAGATTGAATGAAATCCAAACCATCACAGCCGATACCATTCAAGCCCGGGGCAGTGCAGACATTCATCTGAGCCCGGATGGTAAATATCTATATGTCAGCAACCGATTGAAAGAAGACGGTATCGCCATCTTTGAAGTCAATCCGGAAAAAGGGACATTAGCAAAAGTAGGTTATCAGCTAACGGGAAGTCATCCACGCAATTTTAATATCACTCCGAATGGGAAATACCTGTTGGTAGCTTGTCGGGACAGTAATGCCATACAGATATTCGAACGGGACATCGTAAGCGGTTTGCTGAAGAAGACGGGAGAAGAAATAAAAATGGACAAGCCGGTATGTATTCAGTTTGCTGGAGAATAGTAAAGAATGAATAGTTTTCTGTAAAATAGGATAAAACAGTTGTCAATACAGACTAAAAAGCTTATATTTGAAAAACCTCTTAAATCAACAAAAAAATAAAAGGTATGAATAATAAAAAGATTGGAAAAGAGACAGATGAGGAAGTTCTGATACAAACTGCTTTATCAAAATATGGCAGAAGAGCTTATGATACCTCTATTGCTGAAGGGCATTGTGTTTCTGTCCTTCGCGGAAACAGCATCCTTTTGGTAGATTCAAGTGGGATCAGAAAAAAAATAGCGACCGTTAAGCAAGCTAAGACTAAAATTACCCAACGGAAATTCAGTTTAAAAAAATAAAATGAAAAGGTTAAGAATATTTGCCGGTCCTAATGGTTCCGGCAAATCTACTATTATAAAAGTAGTAACTGATGCAGGAGTTCATCTTGGTTTGTATATAAATGCAGATGAATATAAAAAAGAACTGAATAAGACACATTGCTTTAACTTTTCCAATCTAAATATCATACCATCCGAACAGGATTTTCAAGACACATACCATAATTCATTATTATTCGATTCATCGGATGGAAAAAATATTTCCCGACTAATAATGTTCAACAAAGAGGGATTTGCATTACCTTCAGAATATATGGTAAATGATTATTTCACCTCCTTTCTTGCCGATTATGTGCGAAATAAGCTATTAGGTAATTGCAATAAGTTTACATTCGAAACAGTCATGTCCCATCCTTCTAAATTAGATTTTATTTGTAAAGCCCAAGAAATGAAATATAAGGTTTACTTATATTTCGTTTCATTAAGCGATCCTACCTTAAATCTAAATAGGGTACAACAACGAGTTCAACAAGGAGGCCATGACGTTCCACCAGAAAAAATAAAAGAAAGATATTATAGGACAATGGAACTTCTACTTGATGCCATCAAACTTGTAGATAAAGCTTATATATTCGACAATAGTTATTCCGAACCTAAGCTTTTTGCATCAATTGAAAATGATGAAATTAAGATTAGTGACAATATAGACTACATTCCTACTTGGTTTCAAGAATATGTACTGAATAAGCTATAAATCACCACTACTATACTATCATTTCTCATACAATGAACAATCCCGGAGTTACCGCAGAAACGTATTACTCAAAGAAAAATACTTCACCGCCATCAGAGCCGGCATATTTTCTCAATAAATCCTGTATCATAGCAGCAGCCTCAGACAGACCTGCCTTTCCGCTATATCCATTGACAATAGCAAGGATATGAGTCGTATCCAATCCCATTTTTGTACGTTCATTATCACTGGTAGGCGTACCGATACCTCCGATTTCATCCCTATACACCGGAAGCCCTTCAATATTCAATATCCCCCTGCCGATACCTTCAAACGGTTCGCCGGATTTGCCTATTCCGAGTTCCAGTGTCTTGCCCTGTATCTTATCGGCATCAAACCCACCGATGGAATACCCTGTACGAAGTGAAACCAGATTAATCAAATCCACCAACGTATCAATCTGATACAACGGAATCCCCCGCATCAGACGCCGGCGCAGAGCTTCGGCCGAAGGACGATAACGTCCGGGATCTTTTCCACATCTTTTATATGCCTCACGCGTAGCGGCAATAGCAGGTTGCAACTTGATATCTTCCATCTTTGTGTTCGAAGTCAACTCCCGGGTAAAGGCATCGATTTCCTTCCAAAGTCCTTCACTGTAAGCTGTATTTCTTACTTCCGCATAAACAGCTACTCCTGCAAAACCAGGACATGCAGCTTTTATTTCATTTGATAATGTAATCATAAATAATGTGTCAATGAGTCAATATGCCAATGTATCAATAAGTCAATATGCCGAATGCCATGCCATGCAGAACAACACAGTTCAAACATCCTAAATAACAACGCAATGAATATACCCAAACCGAATGCAAGCGCAGCCAATTGACACATTGGCATATTGGCAAATTAATTAATTATTAGTATTCCCGACAAAATACGACCGGAAGCAATTCCCAACCGTCGAGCCGAAAAGAACTCTTCATGATGAATATAGGTACAAATACCGGCTACCTCGATTTGTGAAGAAGGAACACCGAAATCCAACAACTGCTGACGGTTTGTTTCCCATAAATCGATATGAAACTTTCCCGTATTCGCATTCCGGCAAGATATCCGTGACATATCGAAACCATTCAAACGAAAAGCTTCATAAACCTCATCGCCCACTTCAAAAGATTCCAATGAGATGCCAGGACCGATACAAGCCACAACCTCTTCTCCCACCGTACCATAAACCGCCCGCATGCGCTCCAATGTATGGCCGACTATAAAATTCACCGTTCCCCGCCACCCGGCATGCACCGCAGCAATTGCCTGATGCTGCTTATCGTACAATAATATAGGAATGCAATCGGCCGTAGAAATACAGATACAGCAGCCGGGAATATCAGTCATCAGCGCATCGATACCTTCCAACCGCACACGTCTTTCTCCTTCCGAAAGCGCAAGAAAAGCTCTGTCTATCACCAGATTTTTCACACCATGCGTCTGATGCGGAATAATCAGTTCCGAAAGTTTCACGGGCATCGCCTCAAACAACAACTCCTGATTCCGGCGTACATGCTCCATTTCATCATCGGTAAAAGGCGAACAATTAAATGTGGCATACGCATCCTTGCTGCAACCGCCTCTACGGGTCGTCACAAAATGAGAAATGTTGGAATACGAACCAAGCGACCCGTATCCCAACATCTTTTTATCTTCTGCAAGCGAAATCATTTCTCTTCCCAGTCTTCTTCTTCGTACTCGTATTCCAAGTCATCGTCATCATCCTCTTCCTCATATTCATATTCAAGGTCTTCATCCTCTCCCATGGCTTTGAGTTCGTCCTGCAATTTACTTACGTCCTTCGGACGATGTACGATAGCCTCTATTTTATTGCTCTCTTTGTTCAATTCTTCCCACAGAATGTCTTTCAGAACAGAAATACCGAGACCGGAAACCGAAGAGATAAACATGTGTGGAATATTATCCGGCAACGTAGGTTCTATTTCATCCATCAGCTCCTGATCGAGCATATCGCTCTTGGTAATAGCAAGCACCCGTTGTTTATCGAGCATTTCCGGATTAAAGGTTCGCAATTCATTCAGTAAAATCTCATACTCCTTACGGATATCATCACTGTCCGCCGGTACCATGAATAACAACAGAGAGTTACGTTCAATATGACGCAAGAAGCGCAATCCGAGCCCTTTTCCTTCACTGGCCCCTTCAATAATACCGGGAATGTCTGCCATCACGAATGATTTTCCATCGCGATAAGAAACGATACCCAAATTCGGCTCCAATGTGGTGAAAGGATAATCGGCTATCTTCGGCTTGGCAGCAGAAACAGCCGACAACAATGTAGACTTGCCCGCATTCGGAAAACCTACCAGGCCGACGTCCGCCAAAAGCTTTAACTCCATAATTACCGTCATCTCCTGCATCGGTTCGCCAGGCTGTGCAAAACGAGGCGCCTGTCGGGTAGCTGTCTTGAAATGCCAGTTACCCTGTCCGCCACGGCCGCCCTTCAGCAGAATTACTTCTTGTCCGTGTTCGGTTACATCGCAAATGTACTCTCCCGTTTCGGCATTGTACACTACTGTCCCACAAGGTACTTCAATTACTTTATCTGCTCCGTCCTTGCCGAAACTCCGGTTTTTACTACCCGACTCTCCATGACCGGCCAATGCATGACGGTCATATTTCAGATGAAGCAGCGTCCAATAGTTACGATTACCGCGCAGAATAATATGGCCTCCTCTTCCGCCATCGCCCCCATCGGGACCTCCGTTAGGAACATATTTCTCGCGCCTCATGTGCGTAGAGCCTCTTCCGCCCTTACCCGAGCGACAGTATATCTTTACGTAGTCAACAAAATTCGATTCAGCCATACTATTTAGTAGTTAGAATTTAGTAGTTAAGTAGTAAGTAGAAGATAGATTTAGTAATATTTCAGCAAACCCTGACAATATGCATTTAACATTTTACTCACTTCGGAAGCCGACACCAACAGTATCGTTTTATCTTCCTCTGTTATATACTCCAAGTCTCTGGAAAGAATAACAAAATTTCTTGTTTCTTCTAACGATCCTTGTGATATATTGTAAAAATGCAATTTATCTTTTTGCCCTATTCTTACAAACCCTTCTGCGATGTTAGCAGTAATAGAAGCAGAAGCACGCCTCATCTGATTAACCAACCCAAACATTTCTTCTTTGGGAAATCCCTTAGTTATCCGGTAAATGCTTAAAACATACTGATGAGCCTTTTGCCATACTAAAAGATCCTCAAATGATTGCGTCGACATTACTACTTTACTACTTACTACTCACTACTTAACTACTTTCATTATTTATAATGCACTCACCGCCTTGCAGATGTCCTCAAAAATAGCTTCCATCGAACCGAGTCCGTTGATATGCTGATACTTACCCTCACCTTTATAGAAATCTTTTAGCGGGGCAGTCTGAGTATTATATACAACAAGGCGTTTCTTAATTGTCTCTTCATTATCGTCGGCACGACCGGAATCTTTACCGCGTTTGATCAGACGGGTCATCAGTTCATCCTCAGGCACATCCAGATCGATCATTACAGAAATATCCTGTCCACGTTCTTTCAACATGACTTTCAACGCTTCTGCTTGCGGAATAGTTCTTGGAAATCCATCAAAAATCACACCTTTACTATCTTTGAAGCTATCAAATACATTTGCCAGTATATCCACCATTAATTCATCGGGAATCAATTGTCCCTGATCGATATACCCTTTAGCAGTTTTACCCAATTCTGTGCCGTTTTTAATTTCTGCACGCAATACATCTCCGGTAGAGATATGGTTGATACCATACTTTTCTACGATACGTTCGCTTTGTGTTCCCTTTCCTGAACCGGGAGCACCGAAAATTACAATGTTCAA
>ERZ827037.2074-NODE-2074-length-18306-cov-4.930579_pt1 | contig 18306 bp, 22 predicted proteins | sample MGYA00519924_ERZ827037 | MGnify/ENA primary metagenome ERZ827037 (study PRJEB31778, sample SAMEA3449250) | human gut metagenome | biome: human gut; feature: human-associated habitat; material: faeces | place: United Kingdom | collected 2010/2012 ...
AAGCATTTCAATCAGTTCACCATGTCACTTTTATTTTGTGTTATACTGTTTTATATAATTTTCTTGCCCTTGTTTTTGCCCTTATCAGAGTTCGTAAACACTGGTGGGACGATATAACGCAAGGGAAACAATAAGGGAAAGCTCACCTGCGATAAACTTTGTGTTTTCAAGGGATTGAGAGATATTTGATAATAAAATATAACAGTTATTAAATCCCTTGGAATATATGAAATCTCAATTCCAGTTTGTCAAAATTAAGTACATAATCTTGCTTGGCACAATGGCGGAAATTAGCCACAGGGAACACCTATGGCTAGTGTTTTTTAGCTAATCTATTGAATTTAATAAACTTTTAGAACAAACGGATATACAAGTTTTCCTTTCTGACCGTTTAGGTCGCTTGTTTATATTTGTCATTGGTTGGCTTTTGGTTGGGATTCTTAAATACCCCTTACAAAGCCCGTAAATACGTTGTTCGTTGACCGTAGAGGTCGCGTGTTCGAATCACGTCACTCCGATTGAATGATACAGTATCTGGTATAGGTACTGTATTTTTTTGTATTTGGAAGTCATACTACTCTATATCCATGCAAAACAGGTAAAAGAGATTGCAGAAGAAGTATGGAAAGAAGCATAAATAGAGTAAAAAGGAATCCAGGAGATCATAGCGATCTGGGATTCCTTTTTTGTACTTATTATTTTATTAATCTACATAATACACATAATTCTCTTTACGAGGTTTCGCTTTTGGCACATCTCCATCCGGATAGCCAAGTACGCAATGTCCAATTCCCTCATAATCACCTTCGATGCCCCATTTTTTCAGAAGTGCTTTGCCTTCTTCTGATTCAAACTCCTCTTTTGCACGGTGGATCCAGCAGCTTCCGATGCCAAGAGAAGCAGCAGCGTTCATGAGATTCCCCATCACAAGGCTTCCGTCATATATATGTGTAGGTCGGTTCTTATCTGCCAATACGATCAGGACAACCGGTGCGCCATAGAACGGATCCATGTCTCTTCTCATGATAGTGGCATTCATCTTTGAAAGCTGATCACGTGTCTCTTTGTTGGTAACAGCGATAATGATTGGTGACTGCATGCCCATACCGGTTGCAGCGTAGGTTCCTGCTTCAATGATTGCGTCCATGTCTTCTTTGGAAACCATAGCGTCCGGTTTGAAGCTGTGGATGCTGCGGCGTTCTATCATATTCTTAATACTTTCGTTCATAAATCAAGACTCCTTTGCAATAAAGATGAAAATAGAATTTCAAAATATAACCGAAACAAAAATGAAAATAAATGATTATATTTCCTGATTGTTATGTACATGTTTTTTGATCGCTTCGAAACTTTCTTTGCTGACTACATGCTCCATCTTGCATGCATCAGCTGCAGCGACATCCGCCGGTACACCAAGACGTGTAAGCCAGGATGATAAAAGTGTGTGGCGTTCATAAATCATATTTGCAATCTCCAGGCCGGATGGTGTCAAATGAATAAATCCCTGCTCATCTACTTTAATATGTTCCTTCTCACGAAGGTTCTTCATGGCAACACTGACGCTTGACTTTTTAAACCCAAGCTCGTTGGCAATATCTACGGAACGCACTACAGGTAGTTTCTGGCTTAGTATCAGAATCGTCTCAAGGTAGTTCTCTGCGGATTCATTTAATACACTGTTGTTCATAATAAGTCATTCCCTCCTTCATACGCTAACATTGCATTTAGTATACCATAGTTCGAAACTACTGGCAAATCAAAGAAAATTCTTATTGAGAAAAAATATTCAATAAAATGAAATAAAGTTGTTGACAGCTAATGAGCGTTAGCATATACTAACTATTGCAGAGGATAATGAAAACATTTATCATTATCAAAATCATTATCAAAGTGATGGGAAAATACAAAAAATCATACATAAAGAAAACGAGGTGTTATTATGCCACTTACAATGGCCGGTATCGGTGAAACAAACACAATTTCACGTATTGGTGGAAATGAAGAGACAAGACGTTTTCTGGCGAATCTTGGATTTGTTGCAGGAGCGGAAGTTGTTGTACTGTCGAAGATCGGAGGCAATGTGATCGTAAATATCAAAGACTCCAGAGTGGCAGTAAATGAGGATATGGCGCGGCACATCATGATCTAAGGACCTGGGTGTCTGCTGTATTATAGATACTAACAATCTAAGGAAAGGAGAAACAGCAATGACTTTAGGTGATGCAAAAGTTGGAAGTACAGTTGTTGTAACGAAGATTGAAGGGGACAGCGCATACAAGCGCCGTATTATGGACATGGGCATTACAAAAGGAAGCGAGCTGTATATCAGAAAGGTGGCTCCACTTGGAGATCCTGTAGAGATTACAGTCAGAGGATATGAGCTTTCTGTAAGAAAAGATGATGCTCAGTGTGTACAGGTAAAATAAATATCTTACCGAATGGACTGACAGATACATAACGTCATAGAAAATATACGTTCAAGGAGGTAAATAAGGGATGGGAATTAAGATCGCACTTGCGGGAAACCCAAACTGTGGTAAAACCACAATGTTTAACGCCTTAACGGGTGCCAACCAGTATGTTGGTAACTGGCCAGGTGTTACAGTAGAGAAAAAAGAGGGAAAATTAAAAGGAAAGAGAAAGAACGATGACATCATCGTAACAGACCTTCCGGGTATCTATTCTCTTTCACCATATACACTGGAAGAGGTAGTCAGCCGTGATTATATCTTAAATGATAATCCGGATGTTATCATCGACCTGGTGGATTCAACAAATATCGAGCGTAACCTGTATCTTGCTACACAGCTGATCGAGACAGGTGTGCCGGTAGTTATCGCACTTAACATGACAGACCTTCTGGAAAAGAGAGGAATCAAGATTGATACAAAGAGACTTTCTATGTTATTAGATTGTCCGATCGTTGAGACTTCAGCTCTGAAACAGACAGGACTGGATGCTTTGGTTGAGACAGCAATCAAAGTTGCAAACAAAAAAGAAGTTGATCTTCCAAGAGAAATCTTCTCAAAAGAACTGGAAGAAGCTATCACAAATGTAAAAGGAGTTCTCCCAGATTCTATCTCTGAAGATAAGAAGAGATGGTATGCTGTTAAATTCCTTGAGAACGACAGCAAAGTTGTAGAAAGCATGAATCTTTCGGCAGCAGCAAAAGCAGCAGTTGACAAAGACAGAAAAGATCTTGAAACAAAACACGACGATGATATGGAAAGTATCGTAACAGATGAACGTTACAAATTCATCCAGAAAGTCGTAGACACAACTGTTAAAAAGGGAAAAGATAAATTAACAACATCAGATAAGATCGACAGAATCGTAACAAACCGTATTCTTGGTATCCCGATCTTCATCGCAGTTATGTTCGTTGTTTACTATATTTCCGTAACAACAATCGGTACAATCGTAACAGACTGGACAAATGATACATTCGTAGGTGCTATTCAGGATATTGTATCAAAAGGACTTGAATCAGTCGGCGTAAACAGTGTTCTGGAAGGATTAGTAGTTGACGGTATCATCGGTGGTCTCGGAGCCGTACTTGGATTCGTTCCTCAGATGGCTATCCTGTTCCTCTTCCTTTCTATCCTGGAAGACTGCGGATATATGGTACGTATCGCATTCGTTATGGACCGTGTATTCAGACACTTCGGACTGTCTGGTAAGAGTTTCATCCCACTTCTGATTTCATCAGGTTGTGGTATTCCTGGAATCATGGCTTCTAAGACCATTGAGCAGGACAATGACAGACGTCTGACAATTATGACAGCAACATTTATCCCATGTGGAGCTAAATTACCAGTTATCGCTCTGATGGGTGGAGTTATGACAAGTTACGCAACAGGAAGTTACACAGCAGGTGGATTCATGGCACCTATCATGTACTTCGTAGGTATCGTAGCAGTATTAGTAGCAGCAATCATCCTGAAGAAGACAAAACCATTCTCAGGAAAACCAGCACCATTCGTAATGGAGCTTCCACAGTACCATATTCCACAGGCTAAGACAGTTCTTCTTCACGTATGGGAGAGACTGAAAGGATTCATCATCAAAGCCGGAACAATCCTGCTTCTTGCTACAGTAGTAATGTGGATCCTTGGTAACTTCGGATTTGCAGGCGGCGGATTCGGAATGGTAGATGACAGTGCAGACAGCTTACTTGCTGTAATCGGTGGAGTGATCGCACCAATCTTTGCACCACTTGGATTTGGAGAGTGGCAGCCAGTAGCAGCTTCTCTTTCTGGATTCACAGCAAAAGAAGCAATCGTTTCAACAATGGGTGTACTTGCTAACGTAGCAGAGAGCCAGTCAGAAGATACTGTAACAGTAGCTCAGGCAATTCAGACATGGTTCCCAAGCGCAGTAGCAGCATTCTCATTCCTGTTATTCAACCTGTTAGATTCACCTTGTCTGGCAGCCATTGCAACTATGGCACAGCAGATGCAGTCTAAGAAATGGTTCTGGTTTGCAATCCTGTTCCAGAATGTATTCGCTTATCTTGTAACACTTTGTGTATACCAGATCGGTACATTAGTAACTGGCGGCGGATTTGGAGTTGGTACAGTAGTAGCATTCATAGTAGTAGCAGTAATGCTGTTTATGTTATTCAGACCGGACCCATATAAGAATCAGAAAGTTTATTCAAAACGTTCTGTAAATGCATAAGTAGAGCGAACCGGACGTAGATGAATACGTCCGGTTTTCCCTTTGAAGGAGGCAGTTTTCATGGTAGCCATTTTAGCAAATATCATTATTGCAGCATTAATATTTGGATATTGCGCGTATGTGGTATACGGAATTATTAAGAGATTTAAAAATGGAGTCATCCAGGGATGTGGCGGCGGATGTGCCGGATGCAGTGGATGCGGCGGTGGATGCTGCAGTTCAGATCCTGAAGAAGTGAAAAAGATGATCGAAAATATGTATAGCAAATAAAGGAGCTGGTAAGAATGGGCAATTCAACAGGCTCTATGTTCTATCTGTTTGCGATCGTGATCGTTCTTTACATTGTGGGTGTTTCTATTTACCAGGTATTTCTCTGGTTCAAAAAACGTCAGGAGAAAAAAAGAGACGAACAGTTCGTCATGGACGATGACGGGAGTAAAGAATAGAAGGATGTAGAAATGGCAAATATTATAGTCGTATTAATTATAATTGTTGTTCTTGTTTTCGCACTGAAGGGAGCAATCAAACATTTTAAAGGTGACAGTCCTTGCTGCGGAGGCGGAACTGGTATCATTAAAACCGATGATAAAGAACTGAAGAATCCGGTGATCGGAAAGAAGACAGTTCATATTGAAGGTATGAGTTGTGATCACTGCGTACAGTCAGTGAAAAAGGCACTGAATGAGATCGAAGGTGCTTCAGCGAGAGTAGACTTAAAGAAAAAAGAAGCAGTAGTATCCTATGACCGTGATATTGCAGATGCAGATCTGAAAAAAGCAGTAGAAAAAGCAGGCTTTCAGGTTGCATCCATTACGAACTAGGATGCAGGAAAGATACGTTAGGAGGTCGACAGATGGATAAGGCAAAAGAAGCGATTGTACAGAAACTAAAAGCCAGCGGATGCAGGATCACCAAGCAGCGGCTTATGCTTTTGGATATCATTCTGGAAGAGAACTGTTCCTGCTGCAAAGAAATCTATTACCGCGCATCCAAGATTGATCCAAGTATCGGCACAGCAACTGTGTACAGAATGATTAACAAGCTGGAAGAGATCGGAGCAATCAACCGCAGAAATATGTATAAGGTTGCCTGCAATCCGGATTGTGATATGCAGAATGCATGTACAATCGAATTAGATGATGATACAATACAGCATCTGTCAGCAAAGAACTGGAATGCAGTCATTCTGGCAGGATTAAAGGCTTGTGGTTATGTGGATGAACAGAAAGTAAGAAGCGTAACTGTACAATCATAGAAAAAATAATAAAATACAACGGAGGTAACAAATTATGTTAAAATCTATTAAAGATATCAATTGGAAAAAACCAGGACTTTTTGCAGCAGGAGTAGCTTTCGGAACAGCCGGAATCAAAATCTTAACAAGTGATGATGCAAAGAAATTATACACAAATTGTACAGCTGCTGTATTAAGAGCAAAATCATGTGTAATGAAGACAGCAACTAACGTTCAGGAGAATGCAGGAGATATCTTAGCAGAAGCAAAACAGATCAACGAAGACAGAGCAGTAGCTGCAGAAGCAGAAGTTGTAGATGATTTTTGCGAAGTAGAGACAGAAGAAGCTGCAGAAGAAACAGCAGAAGCAGCAACAGAAGAAGCAACAGAAGCATAAGATACTTCGGATAATAGAATGTTAATATACCTGCAGAGCCTGCTTGGGATAGTTTAGAGTGTGACATATATTTTGCAGAAAGCATTTTAAGACACGCTCCAGGGAAAAGAGGCAAATTCTCTTGCATACTTTGGTATATAATAAAGCACCTGCGGATACTCTGCAGGTGCTTTTGCGGGAGAAATGTTGCCTGTAAAAATCCTGACAGATTATAAAAATGTTAAAGCGGGTCAGACGGGTTGATTACATATAAAATTTCCTGTATTCAGAGGTGACAAACATGAAATTTAAGATTAAACATGAGATAAGAGGAAGAATCCGTGTTCACATGGAGCAGAAGCGCATGACTACTGAACAGGCAGATATTCTTCTTTTCTATTTACAGAATATAGATGGTGTATTCCGCGCAGATGTATATGACAGAACTGCGGATGCAACGATTCATTATACCGGAAAAAGAGAAGATGTAATCGAAGGACTTAGAAAATTCCGTTACGAAGAAGTAGAAGTTCCAAATGGATTACTGGAAACATCCGGAAGAAAGATGAATGCAGAGTATCAGGAAAAACTGGTGAATAAGATCATCTTCCACTATGGAAGAAAGTTCTTACTGCCATATCCGATCTCAGCAGCATATACAACCATTATGTCTGCAAAATATATCTGGAAAGGTATCAAGACACTGATGGAAAGAAAGATAGAAGTTCCGGTTCTGGATGCAACAGCTATCGGCGTATCTATCTTAAGAAATGACTTTAGCACAGCAGGATCCATTATGTTCCTTCTTGGAATCGGTGAACTCTTAGAAGAGTGGACGCATAAGAAATCCGTAGATGATCTTGCAAGAACCATGTCGTTAAATGTAGGAAAAGTATGGTTAAAGACAGGCGGTCAGGCTGTTCTTGTACCGGCAAACCAGATCAAAGCAGGCGATCAGGTCGTTGTACACATGGGAAATGTTATTCCGTTCGATGGGGAAGTTGCAGAGGGAGAAGCTATGATCAATCAGGCTTCCCTGACAGGAGAATCTGTACCGGTAAGACGCGCACAGGGTAACTACGTATATGCCGGAACCGTAGTAGAAGAAGGCGAAGTTACAGTTAACGTCAAAGCAGTAGGTGGTTCCAGCCGTTATGAAAAGATTGCAGCCATGATCGAAGAATCCGAGAAGTTAAAATCCGGACTGGAAAGCCGTGCAGAACATCTTGCAGACAAACTGGTGCCATATTCACTTGGCGGTACAGCCCTTACTTATCTGCTTACAAGAAACGCAACAAAAGCACTGTCTATCCTGATGGTAGATTTTTCATGTGCATTAAAGCTTGCAATGCCAATCTCTGTATTGTCTGCAATCCGTGAAGCAGGTATGTACAAGATTACAGTAAAAGGTGGAAAATACCTGGAGGCAGTCGCAGAGGCAGATACGATCGTATTCGATAAGACCGGTACACTTACCAAAGCAAAACCGACAGTTGCAGAAGTCGTATCATTCAATGGTATGAGTGGAGATGAATTGCTTCGTATTGCTGCATGCCTGGAGGAGCATTTCCCTCATTCTATGGCAAAAGCAGTTGTCAGCGCAGCAAAAGCAAAGCATCTGGATCATGAAGAAATGCATTCAAAAGTTGAGTATATTGTCGCTCACGGTATCTCAACACAGATTGAAGGCAAGAAGGCCGTAATCGGAAGTTATCACTTTGTATTTGAAGATGAAAATGTAGTAATACCAGAAGGCATGGAAGAAAAATTTGAAAACCTTCCGGAAGAATATTCACATCTGTATATGGCGATTGAAGGAAAGCTTGCAGCTGTAATCTGTATCGAAGATCCACTGCGCGATGAAGCAGTAGAAGTGATCCGTGAACTGCGAAAAGCCGGACTTAGCAAAATTGTCATGATGACAGGTGACAGCGAACGTACAGCAAAGGCTATTGCAAAGCGTGTTGGTGTAGATGAATATTACGCAGAAGTATTACCGGAAGATAAAGCGGACTTCTGTGAAAGAGAAAAAGCAGCCGGACGTAAAGTTATCATGATCGGTGATGGTATCAACGATTCACCGGCACTTTCGGCAGCTAATGTAGGAATCGCAATCAGCGATGGAGCGGAGATTGCAAGAGAAATTGCCGATATTACAGTTGGCGCAGACAACTTAAAAGAACTGGTTACATTAAAGAAGATCAGTAACGGTCTGATCAAGAGAATCAGCCACAATTATCACACGATTGTTGGATTTAATGCAGGACTGATTGCACTTGGTGTAGCAGGTATCATCATGCCGACAACATCCGCATTACTTCATAATACATCCACTCTGATCATTGGACTTAGAAGTATGCAGAATCTGCTCGATGAGTAAAGAAACAATATGAAAAAATATCTAAAAATAATGGATAGAGAAATGAACAGGGATGACAAAAGCCGTCCTTGTTCATTTCAATTAAGGAAGAATAACTGTTGACTTTTGCAGAGTGTAAGCGTAGATTAAAAGATAATCAATTTGAGAAGATTAAAGCAGAAAGAGGAAGAACATAAATGAAGAAAACAAGAAAACAAAATATCAGATGGAATACCATGAAAATTCTGGCAGTTGGTTTTCTGAGTGTAATTTTTCTTGGAGCAGTGCTTTTATGGTTGCCGGTATCTAACAAAAAACCGATCAGTTTTCTGGATGCGCTTTTTACATCAACATCATCGGTATGTGTGACAGGATTGGTTACGATCGTTCCCAAATACCAATTTACAATTACAGGAAAAGTAATTTTACTGATTTTAATTCAGATTGGAGGACTGGGCGTAATTGCATGCATTACTGCATTTTTTATGATTTTGAAAAGAAAGATTACAGTAAAAGAGAGAATTGTTATTCAAGAAGCTTATAATATGGATTCTCTCGGTGGTCTGGTAGGCATGGTACGTAAAATTTTGATTGGGACAGTAGTAGTAGAAGGAATTGGAGCCGTTTTTTACGCCATACAATTTATTCGGGACTATGGAGTTATGAAAGGAATCTGGTATGGAATTTTTCATTCGATTTCTGCATTTTGCAACGCAGGAATTGACATCCTTGGAGATGACAGTCTGGCAAGATACGCAACAGACCCTTTGATTAATATTACAACAATGTTGTTGATTATCCTTGGCGGAATTGGTTTTACAGTGTGGTATGATGTGATTGATAACGGAAAGAAGATCTGGCATCGGGAAATTCCCGGAAAATGGTGGTTTACCAGACTTAAGTTACATTCAAAAATAACGATAGTTACAACGGTATTCTTATTGATGGCAGGGACAGTTTTGAACTTTGCGCTGGAGTATCATAATCCGGCAACGATCGGGCATTTTAATATCAGACAGAAATTGATGGCTTCCGCATTTCAGGCTGTGACAACCAGAACGGCTGGGTTTAGTACATTTCAGCAGTCTGGGATGTACGAAGAAACTGGTTTTTTTAATATTATTTTGATGTTTATAGGCGGTTCTCCAGGAGGAACTGCAGGTGGTCTTAAGACGACAACATTTGCGCTTTTATTTCTAGCATTTCATACAATGCTTCGAGGAGGTCATGATATTGAATGTTTCCGGAGAAAAGTGGATGAAGAAAACTTTCATGTAGCATTTGTTGCAATTATGCTCGCATTAGGGATATACATAACAGGAATAACACTTGTTGCTGTTATTGAGCCGGATACAATTTCATTTCAGAAAATCATGTATGAGACTGCATCTGCAATGGCAACAGTTGGACTCTCGCAGGATCTGACACCACACTTACGGATAGGAAGCAAGTGTGTGCTGATGCTGTTGATGTATATAGGACGTGTCGGCCCTATGACCATTGCATTATTATTTACAGGAAAGGTGAATTTAAAAGAAAAGATGCGGACACTTCCAACGGAAAAGATTATAATTGGGTAATAAGGAGGAATAGAGATGAAGAAACAATTTGCAGTATTTGGTCTGGGCAGTTTTGGAGAAAGCATTGCATTAGAATTACAAAAACTGGGATGTGAGGTAATTGCTGTAGATAAAGATATGGAGCGGGTAAACGGAATTGCTGATTCGGTACCATATGCGATGCAGGCAGATATTGGAGATCCAGAATTTATCAGATCTCTTGGAACAAGAAATCTGGACGCTGTTGTGATTGCTGAAGCAGAAAGTCTGGAAGCAAGTATTATGGCAGCACTTGAGTGTAAGGAAATTGGAGTACCGAACGTGATTGCAAAAGCAAAAAATAACCGTCATGCAACGGTATTAAGGAAAATCGGTGTAGATACCATCATTTTTCCGGAGAAAGAAATGGGAGTCCGTCTGGCAAAGAATCTTATGTCAGCCAGTTTTACAGACTGGATTGCACTATCTCCAGATTATAGTATAGTGGAAACTCCAATGCCTGCTAAATGGAGCGGAAAAACTTTGAAAGAACTGGATGTGCGCCGGAACTATGAAGTGAATGTTGTAGGAATTAAAAGCGGGGCGCATGTAGAAGTCAATCCAGATCCGTCAGAAGTGTTACGAAAAGAGATGGTTTTGATTTTGGTTGGATCTAATGCAGCGTTAGAAGCATTATAAGAAAGAGCCGTATTTGAAATATTATGCATATGAGACGGTTTTGCAAAAAATGTTTACAATCCGAGAAGTTTAATGAGTATTTATGTCATTAAACTTCTTTTTTTATACATAATTCTTGACAACAGGAGAAGAATGATATAGTATCCAGATATAAGATGTTAGATAAAACTAACAAATATTAGGAGAAACTAAAATGGCAAACCGATATCTGATTGAGAAGTGCCTGATAGAACATTGTTCGGCAACACTGGCATCAATGAAATCAGCAAATTTATTTAACATGACATTTGCAGATGGTACAGATGTGGAAGATCAGATCGCATTCTGGAACCAGCGTATGAAAGAAAAGGGAATTCGTCTGTATGTATTACGAAGACAGGAAAACCGTGTGCTGGTATATGTCTATCGAAAGAAACAGCTTGAGGTCAGTCTGAACCGGCCGGGAGTTTTTAAGTTCCTGAAAAAGTATGGCTATGAAAGCACGGAAGTGGAATATGCATTGAACCGGTTAAAGTCTAGAATCGGGGAAAATAATGAATTTCCACATGAAATCGGGATTTTTCTGGATTACCCACTGGGAGACGTCATCGGATTCATCGTGAACCAGGGACGCAACTTCAAATGTGTGGGATGCTGGAAAGTATATTGCGATGAGTGCGAATGCCAGAAAACATTTGCAAAATATAAAAAGTGCAGAGATGTCTATATGCGTCTCTGGCAGCAGGGCAGAAGTGTTTTGCAGCTTACAGTAGCTGCCTGACATATAAATATTTTATGAAAGAGGTAAAAAACAATGAGTAAAATAGCAGTAGTATATTGGAGTGGAACAGGTAACACAGAGGCAATGGCTAACGAAGTGGCAGAAGGCGCAAAGGCGGCAGGAGCAGAAGTTGATGTATTAACAGCTTCAGAATTCGGTGCAGACAAGATGGATGCATACGATGCAATCGCATTCGGATGCCCTGCTATGGGAGCTGAAGAACTGGAAGACAGCGAATTCGAGCCAATGTTCTCAGACTGTGAAGGAAAACTTAGTGGTAAGAAGATCGCACTCTTCGGATCTTACGGATGGGGAGACGGAGAATGGATGAGAACATGGGAAGAGACATGTAAAGGTGACGGAGCTGTTCTTGCATGTGACTGCGTACTGGCGAATGAAGCACCAGACGATGAAGCAGTAGCAGCTTGTCAGGCACTTGGAAAAGCTCTTTGCTAAAGCCAGTGGGGACGTGAAAAGCGGCTTTTTATCTGTCCCGGGTGATTTAGTTTCATAATTGAAACAGGAGAGTTCGAAGCACTGGAGCTTTGTGACGGAGACAAATCACGCTTCGGTGGAAAAGGTGTAGTAAAAGCCGTAGAAAATATAAATACAGTGATTAACGATGCACTGAAAGGTGTAGATGCATCAGACATCTATGCAGTAGATGCAGCAATGATCGCAGCAGATGGAACAAAAGACAAATACTTATTGAGCACTGGAAGAAGCTGGTAGACAAGTATCCGATCATCTCTATCGAAGATGCATTAGATGAAGAAGACTGGGAAGGATGGCAGAAACTGACAGCTGAGCTTGGAGACAAAGTACAGCTGGTTGGTGATGACCTGTTCGTAACGAACACAGAGAGACTTTCCAAAGGTATTGAACTTGGATGCGGTAACTCAATTCTTATCAAGCTAAACCAGATCGGATCTGTATCAGAGACGTTAGAAGCAATCAAGATGGCTCACAAAGCCGGATACACAGCAATCTCATCTCACCGTTCCGGAGAGACAGAAGATACAACAATTGCAGATCTTGCAGTAGCACTGAACACCTGTCAGATCAAGACAGGAGCACCTGCCAGATCAGAACGAGTTGCAAAATACAACCAGTTACTGAGAATCGAAGAAGAACTTGGAGCAAGTGCTGTATATCCTGGAAAAGCAGCATTTAATGTAAAAAATAATAGCTGTTGTTATGCAATATGACAAGAAAGCCGGGATAAAGAAGTCAGTTATGAATGGTATAATTGTATAAGATTACAAAATATGAAAAGCACGCAATGCAATATTGCGTGCTTTTTGCGTGTGTGATATTATTATATACAGATTATGAATTAGTGAGGAAAAAGAATATGGCAGTAACAATACAGCAGATTGCAGAAAGAGCGGGCGTATCCAGAGGAACCGTAGACCGGGCACTGAATAACCGGGGAAGAATCAATCCGGAAGTGGCGGAAATGGTGAAAAAAACCGCAGAAGAGATGGGATATGTGCACAAATCAAGAAAAAGACAAAAGAACACATCAGGTAAAAAGAAAATCGGAATCGTAACGCAGTTATCGGGATCTTCGTTTATGCTGGAAGTAAATCGTGGGATTCAGACCGGAAAAAAAGAACTGGAAGAGCTTGGTATGGAAGTCCTGGTTAAAGAGAATGCTTCTGTAAGGGAAGATGATCAGCTGCGTGCAATTGATGAGCTGGTCAAAGAAGGCATCCAGGGACTTGCACTTATGCCGGTAGATACAGAAGCTGTCAGGGAAAAGCTGAACTGGCTGGTGAATGAGAAGAAGATCCCGGTAGTAACATTTAACTCGGATATCGTAGGAACCAGGAGATGCTGTTTTGTCGGAATGGATAATAAATTAAGCGGACAGACGGCAGCAGGATTATTTGGGATGATGACAAGAGGTGTCGGAAAAATTCTTGTCATTACAGGATATTTCAGCAGTATGTTGAATAATTCCCGTGTGGATGGATTCGTAGAAGAGATAAAGAACATTTCCCCGAAGCTTGAGATCGCAGGTGTGCAGGGAAGCTTCAATAATGCAGAAGAAGTAGAACGCATAATTGAAAATGCAATGATGAGCATATCCGGAATCAACGGAATCTTTGTCGTATCAGGAGGACAGGAAGGAATCGTGCAGGCATTTAAAAAGCTGGGAGTCGAGCAGCGGCCGTATGTTGTTATCTATGACCAGACAGCCAAAAATGAGGCACTGTTAAAAGAGGGGACTGCGGATTTCCTGATCGATCAGAATGGATTTGAACAGGGATACAGACCGCCTAGAATTCTTGCGGATATTTTACTGAACGGGCTGTATCCGGAAAAAGAATATCTGTATACAGGCATCGATATCAAGACGAAATATAATCTGTAATGCAGGAGGAATATCCTGCATCATGGATCTCTGCGTGTAAAATATTTTAACTGTCCGCGGATTCTCTTTTTCTGCTCTTCGCTTACCGGAATCTGGATGCCCCCGTTTAATTGAAGCTTGGAAGATTTCCAGCCAAATATATAATTACAATTGACAAGAAAGGACTGATGTGTACGAAGAAACGGGGCTTCCAGCTTCAGAATCTCATGTTCAACATCGTTTAATTTGCCGTAAAAGTCCATTTTCTTTCCATCCAGCTTATGAAGGATAACTTTACGCCGGTTGCTTTCGAAATACAGGATATCCCGGATACGGATCAACTGCAGCTGGCGTCCGCGTTTGAAGAGAAAATATTTTCCTTCTTTGTGAATCCTTTCGACAGCGTCCATAAAATATCTCTGGAACAAGGAAGAATCCAGCGGCTTTTCTAAAAAGCGGAAGACTCCGATTTCAAATAATTCCCGGAAATATATACCGGAATGAGAAATGAACAGGATCAGAGAATCGACCCCGGCATTTCGAAGCTTTTTTGCAGTGAGCAAACCGCCGGGCTCTGTATCGGCGTCCAGAATGATCAGCGGATAATCAGCGCCTGTCCGGAATTTTTCTTCCAGTTCTGTTCCGTTATAAAAGATGTCTGTATGTATCATAAGCTTTTCCTGCATGGCAATGCCATGTAACAGGGATTCGATTTCGGATATATAAGAAGCATCATTATTGCAAAGTGCAACATGAATCATAATTATCACCTCATTGTGTTAGTTTTAGTGTGTTATATAGTGCCAATAGCAAGTTTTGTAGATTATAGGTCATTTGAGAAGGAAGAAAAGTAACATGTAATAATTGGACGGTGAAATGTAAAAATTATAACAATACGTCAGACATGTATAGCGATTTTAGATAAATTTTGTGATAAAATAAGAAAAAAAGATATTACAATTACACTCTGGCAGAAGAATCACTGGAACAATTAAGGCGTTATGAGCTTATGATGGCTGGAAAGGAAGGATTCGTATGAAAAATTATTCAGAAGATGCAAACAGACAGTATCATATACAGGTAGCCAAAGGAGAAGTAGGACGTTATGTGATCATGCCTGGAGATCCGGGAAGATGTGAAAAGATTGCCAGCTATCTGGAAGAACCAGAGAAGATTGCAGTAAACCGGGAATTCACGACATATACAGGCATGCTGGATGGTGAAAAGGTCAGTGTGACATCGACTGGAATCGGAGGACCGTCCGCAGCAATTGCAATGGAGGAACTCTACCGGTGCGGTGCAGATACATTTGTAAGAATCGGTACATGCGGGGGCATGCATCCGGAAGTAAAAAGCGGGGATATTGTCATAGCAACGGGAGCAATCCGCATGGAAGGAACCAGTAAAGAATATGCACCAATTGAATATCCTGCAGTTGCAGACTTTGATGTAACCAATGCACTGGTACGATCAGCACGAGAAAATAACTGCGATTATCACACCGGAGTCGTCCAGTCCAAGGATGCGTTCTACGGACAGCATGAACCAGAAGCAATGCCGGCAGGTTATGAACTTATGAACAAATGGGAAGCCTGGAAGAAAATGGGATGTCTGGCTTCAGAGATGGAATCAGCCGCTCTTTTTATCGTAGCAGGAAAGCTGCATGTAAGAGCCGGAGCCTGCTTCCTTGTAATGGCCAATCAGGAACGGGAAAAGCTGGGCTTATATAATCCGGTGGTGCATGATACAGATATGGCAGTGCGTACAGCAGTAGGTGCGGTGAGGAATCTGATCGCTGCTGACATATAATAAAAGTGGGGAAAACAAGATGAGTAAGACAGAAAAAATGACAATTCAGGATATTACGAAAGATATGATCAAGACAGCAATCGAACAGCTTAAATACTCCTATACACCATATTCAGGATTCAAGGTAGGAGCAGCACTTCTGGCAGAAAATGGAACCATATATACAGGATGTAATATAGAAAATGCAGCCTATACACCAACAAACTGTGCGGAACGGACAGCATTTTTCAAAGCCGTAAGCGAGGGCGTAAAAGATTTCCGTGCAATCTGTATCGTAGGAGGAAAAGATGGAGTCCTGACAGAGTACGCACCACCATGCGGGGTATGCAGACAGGTGATGATGGAGTTCTGTGACCCAGATAAATTCGAGATTATTCTTGCAACAGATACGGAACATTATGATATCTACACATTAAAGGAGCTGTTGCCGCTGGGATTTGGGCCAGGGAATCTGAAATAAAGGATGTAGATTTCAGAGAGAAAGAGTAAGGAAAGATCTGACTTATGACAGAGACTACACAACTGACAGTAAGGATATAAGAATGGTTGGTATAGTAAGGAGTAAAAACATATGACAAGAGATAAATTAACAGTGCTTCCCAAGGTGGAGTTACACTGCCATCTGGATGGATCACTGAGCCGGGAATTTATAGAAAGAAGACTGAATCGAAAGGTATCACAAAGTGAACTCAGTGTGTCAGACGATTGCAGAAGCCTGAATGAATATCTGGAAAAATTCGACCTTCCGGGGAAATGTATCATGGACGAGGAAGGCCTTAGTGAAGCCGGATATGATGTACTAAAGAGCATGAAGCAGGAAAATGTCTGCTATGCAGAGATCCGTTTTGCACCACTTTTGTCAGAAACAGAGGATATGAACTGTGCAAAAGTAATCGAAGCACTGCTGGCAGGACTTGAAAAAGGGAAAAAGGACTTTGGAATCGAATATGGTGTGATCACATGTGCCATGCGTCATCACAGCGAAGAAGAAAACCGCCGTATGATCCGCACCGCCAGGGAATATCTGGGATACGGCGTATGCGCAGCGGATCTGGCCGGAGCTGAGGCGTTATATCCCATGTCAGAATTCATGGAATTATTTCAAGAGACTAAAAAACTTGGCATGCCATTTACCCTGCACGCAGGAGAATGCGGAAGTGTGCAGAACATCCTGGACTCAGTAGAAGCAGGAGCCGGAAGAATCGGACATGGAATCGCAATGCGTGGACACAGGGAGGTACAAAAAGAACTGCAGAGAAAAGGAATCGGTATTGAAATGTGTCCGATCAGCAACCTTCAGACAAAAGCAGTAGAAAGCACAAAAGACTATCCAATGCGTGAATTTCTGGATAATGGATTGAAAGTAACAGTGAACACCGACAACCGCACAGTAAGTAACACAACACTTACAAAAGAACTGGCATTTATCCAGAAAACCTATGGAATCACAGACGAAGAGATCTGTCTTATGATGAAAAATGCAGTGGATGTGGCATTCGCAGATGATGCGGTGAAGGAAAGAATTTTAAAGAGATTATGATGTGAAAAGGAATTGTATTCTTTGCGCTTATATCGTAGTGATGAATACAGAATAAAATGGTAAATAAAAAGGTGGGACATATATGTATAAAAAATTAGACAAATGCCTGAAAAGTATAATAGAAAAAACAGATTTTAGGCCGGAAAAAGCAGTGATCCTTGGATCGGGACTCGGAGATTATGCGGAAAAAATCAAGATTGAAAAAATTGTAAAATATACAGAAATCGAAGGATTCCCGGTATCCACAGTACAGGGACACAAAGGACAATTCGTATTCGGATACGTAGGAGAAGTCCCGGTTGTATTAATGCAGGGAAGAGTACATTATTACGAAGGCTATACGATGCAGGACGTAGTACTCCCAACCAGACTGATGGGTATGATGGGAGCCAAAAAGATTCTCCTTACCAACGCAGCCGGCGGTGTGAATCCATCATTTAAACCGGGAGATTTCATGATGATCACCGATCATATTACAACAGCAGTACCAAGCCCGCTGACTGGACCAAATATAGAAGAACTTGGAACAAGATTTCCTGATATGAGTGAAGTATACAGCAGAAGAATACAAGATATAATAAGAGAAAGCGCAAAAGACTGTGGAATAGAGCTAAAAGAAGGTGTATATGTACAGCTGACCGGACCAAACTATGAGACACCGGCAGAAATCCGCATGGTCAGAAGCTGGGGCGCAGACGCAGTCGGCATGAGCACCGCATGCGAAGCTATGGCAGCAAGACACATGGGAATGGAAGTATGCGGAATCTCCTGCATCACCAACATGGCAGCAGGAGTCAGCAAAGAAAAACTAAACCACGCAGAAGTACAGGAAACTGCAGACCGCGTGGCGGTGGATTTTGCGAAACTGGTGACGGAAGTTATAAAGAAGATGTAATTGCTGTTTAATACATTAATTTGGGTTGGATTCCCGGTCCTTGCGTATGCCTTGGTA
>ERZ827037.2075-NODE-2075-length-18289-cov-19.702040_pt1 | contig 18289 bp, 16 predicted proteins | sample MGYA00519924_ERZ827037 | MGnify/ENA primary metagenome ERZ827037 (study PRJEB31778, sample SAMEA3449250) | human gut metagenome | biome: human gut; feature: human-associated habitat; material: faeces | place: United Kingdom | collected 2010/2012 ...
GCACACAGCCCTTGGAGAGGGGCTCTAATAACTACTACTCTATTATACAAGGAGGGTACTATGCGCGACAAGAAGATTGAAGTGGACGCCACCCTGCGGGAGATCCCCGCCTACACCTTGGGGGAGGTCCCCATCTTTCGCTGGGAGCACCGCCTGGACGACTTCCAGACAGGGGAGCTGAACCGCCACTGGCACTCCGAGTTCCTGTTCGGCCTGGTGACGGAGGGAACGCTGGATTACTACTACAACCCTACCTCATCCCACGCCTCTCATGCCACTTTGGAAAAGGGGGACGGGGTGTTTGTCAACTCCGGGGTGCTCCACGGCTGCCGGCAGCTCACAGGGGGCTCCCGGCTGTTCACCTTTGGGATGACGCCCACGTTTTTTTCTTCCCCGGTGTTCGGCAAGCTCTATCAAAACATCATCGTTCCCATCACCCACTGCCCGGTGCGCGGGGCCTTTTTCCCAGGCGCTTCCCCGGAAAACCGGCCGCTGTTAAGGCTGTTCGCGCAGTTTGAAAAACTCAGTCCCCGGCAGGAGGACTACGAGCTCCACACCTTCGAGCTGGTGTGCCGCATCTGGCGGGCCCTGCTGAAACGGCTGGACTGGAAAACCCCCGACGATCTGGCTTCTACTCCCCGGCAGGGACAACTGATTGCCCTGAGCGAGATGGTGAAATTCATCCAGGAGCATTACCAGAACCCCATCGGCGTGGACGCCATCGCCAAGGCCGCCGGGGTCAGCCGGCGGGAGTGCTTCCGCTGCTTTAAGGAGCTGCGGGGAGAAAGCCCCACGGTGTTCCTCACCCAGTACCGGCTCTCCATCGCGGCCACACAGCTGGCGACTACGGGCCTCCCCATCTCCGCCATAGCGGAAAGCTGCGGTTTTGAGAGCAGCGGGTACTTCTCCCGGCTGTTCAAGGCCCGCTATGGGAAGACCCCCAGGGAATTCCGGAAACGAAGGACGGATGTTAAATTCTTGTAAAATAAGCGGATAGCGCCAGGTTTTTGCAACATCGTGCCATTTTGTTGACAACTGGTTTTCCCCATCCTATACTGCAAGGTGTGAGCTGGACCAGTACCCGGTTTTCCGGCGCACAAAAAGCAAGGTGACAAAAGCTCGCCACCGCGTGAGAATTTCTCTCCCACACAGCTACGGGCCGTATTGTACGGAATGGAGGAATGACTTATGTTGCCTGCTATTTTTGGTGAAAACCTGTTCGATGAGATGTTTGACGACATGATGCGCCCCATGCACTCCATGGAGAAAGCTCTCTATGGCAAGCACGCCAGAGCCATCATGAAGACCGACGTGCGGGAGACCGACAACTCCTATGAGGTGGACATCGACCTGCCCGGCTTTAAGAAGGACGAGGTCAACGTCCAGCTGGAGGACGGCTACCTGACCGTCAGCGCCGCCAAGGGTTTGGACAAAGACGAAAAGAAGAAAGGCCGCTACATCCGGCAGGAGCGTTACGCCGGCCAGTGCAGCCGCAGCTTCTACGTCGGCGAGTCCGTGCAGCCCAAGGATGTGCACGCCAAATTTGAGGATGGTATTTTGAAGCTCTCGCTGCCCAAGGCTGAACAGCCTAAGCTGCCGGACCATCGTACCATCACCATTGAATAATGGTTTGCGCCGAGGGGAGGCCCTGCTGTGGGGGCCTCCCCTTTCTTTTGCTTGCGATTTCTGTTCCAGCCGGTTACAATGGGTCTGGAAGGAGGAGATGTGTATGTTCTACCAGTTGAAACCGATGTTTGAAGCAGTCCAGGAAAAGCCTGCCGAAGGCGTCCCCTGGGTGGAGGTGATCACCCAGCAGGAGATGGACAGCCAGGTGACCCAGCATCCTTATCTGGCCCGCAGTTTGCGCCATGGCCACAGCTGCAAGGCGGAGCTGTTCGACCACTGTGCCGCCGGCGCCCTGCTGGTGCCCCGGAAAGAACACTCGCCGCGGTCTGGGATTTCTTTCGCGTTTCTTCTCACAGCTGACCGTCTCACCTTTGTGGATGACACTGGCCAGATAGAAGTGCTGTTGGAACAACTTTCTTACCAACCAGGGCTGGAAGCCGCCCCCGGCCAGCTGCTGTTGGAATTTTTGGAATTCCTTATCCAGGAGGACGCGGCGTTTCTTCAGCATCTGGAGACCCAGCTGGACAAGCTGGAGGAGCAGCTCTTGGAGCAAAAGGAGCCCCAGCGGTTTGAAAATCAGCTCCACCGCTGCCGCCGGACGCTGCTGAAGCTCTCCACCTACTACGCCCAGCTGGACGAGCTGGGGGACACCCTGGCCTCCAACCGCAACGGGCTGTTCTCCAAAAAGCTGTGCCGGGGGTTCGCGCTGTTTTCACGCCGGGCGGGGCGGCTCCACAGCCAGACGGCCTCCCTGCGGGAGTACTCCCTGCAGCTGCACCAGATCTACCAGTCCAAAATCGACTTAAAGCAGAACAGGGTGATGCAATTCCTCACGGTGGTGACCACGGTTTTTATGCCCCTCACCCTCATCACCGGGTGGTACGGCATGAATTTCCACGCTATGCCGGAGCTGGACGCCCCCTGGGCCTACCCGGCCGTGATCCTGGTCAGCTTGGCCATCCTCCTGGGGGAGGTGCTTTTCTTTCGAAGGAAGAAGTGGTAGTCGATGCACAATCCTTCTCCAAAAATAGCTCGCAGCACCAAACCAGCACCGCCCTCTTTCTGGCTTGCGGCAGGAACCGGGAGACACCGGCCCTCTCCCGCTCCCTGGTGCGCTCTCCCACATCCACTCCAAAACCGCGTGCCGAGGGTTCAAGTCCTTCTGCCCCTGCCACAAAGGAATTGGCTTGAAACCTATATTTCTAGGTTTTAAGCCAATTTTTCATATTTTTAATAGGAATTATCATTCTGAAAAGCGCAGGTTTTTTCGCTGAAAAGAAGCTTTTTTCGATGCTATGCAAGATGAAATGCAAGATGAAAATCCAACTTTTTGGCCCATATTGTCTGCATTTTCCCAGCTCCATGCAAAACAAAAAAGCCCCGGATCTCACCAGAGAAACCGGGGCCTCTTTATGCCTGTTTACTTCTCCCGCTCGTTCATGAGCACCGCCGCCACCTCCTGGCGGGTGATGGGGCTTTGCGGCCGGAAATTGCCGTCGGTGTCGCCGTTCATCAGGCCCTCAGCCTGGACAAACTCCACGGCCTCCTTGGCCCAGTTGGAAACAGGCTTCTTCGCCAGCTCGTTAAAATATGCCTCGATCTCCTGCCGGGCAATCTTTTTCACTTCCGCTTCCGTCAATTCAGGTTCCTCCTTGTCCATGGCCCGCACCAGGGCGAGGTAGTCTTTATAGGCCCAGTTGCCGTCGAATTTCTTGCCGCCGATGCTCCACGTGCTGGTATACTGCCAGATGCCATAAGCGCCCTTGTACTGGCATTCGCTGTAATACTGGGCCACCCAGCGGTCGTACTGGTTAAATCCCGGGGCGGTCAGGTAGTTGTTCCACCAGTTTAGGGAGGCGTACACACCCACGTACAGCCCGGCGGCCTCCATGGTGTCACAGAAGCCCTGGGCAGCACCCAGCAGGTCGCCGCCAAGGGTGGAGTTGTCCTCCATGTCGTACCACACGCCATAGCCACCCACCACGCCTGTCTGTTTCGCCCAAGCGATGGTGATGGTGCCGCTCTTTTCAGCGCCGCCAATCTCCTCGGCAATGTCCTCCCAGCCGTCGCTGTCCCCGGTGCTGGGGCCATCCATCTTGATGGGCAGAATGTAGGGAGACGCTGGTCGCCCCGGAGATACTTTCACCATTCCGTTTCCACTGGTAGCTGACGGATACATTCTCTTCCTCATAAGTGGCTGTCAGAACCTCTCCGAATTTGGGCGTACCAAGAACCACATTTTCCTCTATAATTGCCTTTCTAAATAGATCCGGTGACACTTTCTGGCATCCTACGGCCTCTCGTGGACCCTCCGCTGGAACCGGTCTTTCTCCCCTACCCAGGGCGTCCGGGTGGGATATCCCCCGCCGAAACAAGCGGTGCAGAAACCGGTGTCCCGGCCGGTAAGCTGCCTCACGTGCTCCATGCTCAGGTAGCCCAGAGAGTTCACCCCGATTAGTTCTGCGATCTCCTCCACGCTGTGCTGGTTGGCGATGAGGTTCTCCGGGCTGTCGATGTCTGTGCCATAGTAGCAGGGGGCCACAAAGGCCGGAGCGCTCACCCGCATATGGACCTCCCGGGCCCCAGCACCCCATAGCAGCTGGATGGTCCGCCGGCAGGTAGTCCCCCGCACGATGGAGTCATCGATGAGCACCACCCGCTTCCCCTCCACCGCCGGGCGGATGGGGTTGAGCTTGATGTTCACCCCGGTCTCCCGCTGGTTCTGGGCCGGGGCGATGAAAGTGCGGCCGATGTACTTGTTTTTGGTAAAGCCAATGGCATAGGGGATCCCTGACTCCCCCGCGTAGCCAATGGCCGCGTCTAGGCCGGAGTCCGGCACGCCCACCACCACGTCCGCCTCCACCGGGTGCTCTTGGGCCAGGAACGCCCCCGCCCGCTGCCGGGCTTGGCTGACGCTGGCGCCGTCCACCACCGAGTCCGGCCGGGAGAAGTAGATGTACTCAAAGACGCAGAGGCTTTTAGGGACTTTCCCACAGCGGGTCCTGTGGCTGCGGATGCCCTCCCGGTCCACGGTGACCACCTCCCCGGGCTCCACGTCCCGGATAAAGGAGGCACCCACCGCATCCAGGGCACAGGTTTCCGAAGCAAAGACCACCGCCCCGTCTGGCCGTTTCCCCATGCACAGGGGGCGGAAACCGTGGGGATCCCGCACCGCCATCAACTTGGTGGCCGAGGAGACCACCAGGGAGTAAGCGCCCTCCAACCGGCCCATGGCAGCAGCCACTGCCTCCTCAATGCTGTCCCGCCGCAGCCGCTCCTGGACAATCAGGTAGGCGATAACCTCCGAGTCCGTGGTGGTGTGGAAGATGGAGCCCCGCTCCTCCAGCTGGGCCCGCAGCTCGTAGGAATTGGTGAGGTTTCCATTGTGGGCCAGGGCCATCAGCCCTTTCCGGTGGTTGATGACCAGGGGCTGCACGTTCCGCCGGGGGTCGCTGCCGGTGGTCGCATAGCGCACGTGGCCCACCACAATGTTGCCCTCCCCCAGGGACTCCAGCCGCTGGGGGGAGAACACCTCCCCCACCAGCCCCACCTCCCGGCAGGTGGAGAACACCCCGTCGTCGTTTACCACGATGCCCGCGCTTTCCTGGCCCCGGTGTTGCAGGGCGTAGAGGCCGTAATAGGCCAAGGTGGCCACGTCGGCCCGCCGGGGCGAAAAAACGCCAAAGACACCACACTCTTCCCGAATGTGGCGCTCTGCCGGCTGGCCATTCACTTTTCCCGGGCAGGGCAAGCCCTGCCCCCGCTGTGCTTGTTCCATTGCAAAGTTTCCTTTCCTTGGGGGGACGCGTTATTTTCCGCTGTCCCCGTAGTTTTTCAGAACCCGGGCGCTGGGGTCATCCACGTCGCAGCCCTCCCAGTCTTTGTTGGGCATCCAGAAGTCCACCACCATCTCCGCCTGGCCTGGGTAGTATTTTTCGAAGATCTCCCGGTACAGCAAAGACTCCTTAGTGAAGGGCCGCGCAAACCCGTACTGCCGCCGCCTCTCCTCAAACTCCCTGTCTGTGAACTGGCCGGCGGCGTAGTCTTTCAGGTAGTCCACCATGGAGTGGCCCACCGCATCGGAGAACGCGGCTTTCTCCCGGTACAGAATGTCCGGGGGCAAGTAATCGCCCTCAAAGGCGCGGCGCAACAGGTACTTGCCTTTCCCGTATTTGTTTAGCTTCCGCTCCGGGTCGATGGACATGACGTACTCCACAAAGTCCAGGTCGCCAAAGGGTACCCGGGCCTCTAGGGAGTTAACGGAGATGCACCGGTCCGCCCGGAGCACGTCGTACATGTGCAACTCCCGCACCCGCTTTTCCGACTCTTTCTGGAACTCCTGGGCGGAGGGGGCGAAATCGGTGTACTTATAGCCGAAGAGCTCGTCGGAGATCTCCCCGGTGAGGATTACCCGGATGTCCGTAGTCTCGTAGATGGCCTTGCACACCAGGTACATCCCGATGCTGGCCCGGATGGTGGTGATGTCGTAGGTGCCCAGCAGTTCAATCACCGGCTCTAGGGCTTCCAGCACCGTCTCCCGAGAGATGACGACCTCGTGGTGGTCGCTGCCGAGGTACTCCGCCACCTCCCTGGCGTATTTTAAGTCGATGGCGTCTCCGGACATACCGATTGAGAACGTGCGGATTGGCCGGTCCCAGTGCTTCTGGGCCACCGCACACACCAGGGAGGAATCCAGGCCGCCAGAGAGGAGGAAGCCCACCTTGGCGTCGGCCACCAGGCGTTTCTCGATGCCGGCAGTCAGCTTCTCACGGATGTTGCGGCAGATGGTGTCCAAATCGTCGTAACGGACTTGCCGCACCTGGGTGATGTCCCGGTAGCAGGTGAATTTCCCGCCCTTGTAGTAGTGCCCTGGCGGGAACGGGAGAATCTTCCCACATAGGCCCACCAGGTTTTTGGGCTCGCTGGCGAAGAGGATGGCCCCCTCCCTGTCATACCCATAGTACAGGGGCCGAATGCCAATGGGATCCCGGGCGGCAATAAATCCCCCCTCCCGGCCGTCGAAGAGCACCAGGGCGAACTCCGCGTCCAGCATCTGGAACATATTCACGCCATACTCCCGGTAGAGCGGCAGCAAGATCTCACAGTCGGAATCGCTTTGGAAAGAGTATCCCTTAGCCTGCAGCTGGTCCCTCATGGCCTCAAAGCCGTAGATCTCCCCGTTGCACACCACATAGCTGCCGTCCCGCTCAAAGGGCTGCATACCCTGGGGGTGCAGCCCCATAATGGCCAGCCGGTGGAACCCCAGCAGGCCCGCCCCTGTATCCACTACACGGCTATCGTCCGGCCCCCGGGAGATGGTGCGGGTAAACCCCTTGTCAAACAGCCCGCGGTCGGCCCCCGCAGAGCAGTACCCCATAATCGAACACATGGCCATAACCTCCACAAGAAAAGTATCAGCATACTACAGGGCAAGTGCTGTGCTCGCGGTGCCACCTGTATTTTTTCTCTTTTTCCCAAGCCTCCAGCAAGGCTCTGCCGGGTAACGTCCGGCGGTACGGCTCGCCTACTGGGTCTCCCGTTCAGTTCGCAGCTCAAAAAGCGTTTTTCCCCCAGGCTCTGCCGCGCAGTTCTCACCCTCCCGCGCTCTCTGTAGGCGAGTCCCTGGGGTACTCCTCTTTTCTCAAACGCCTTTTCTTTTTCCCATCTGTCTTGGGAAATCACTCCACATCCTGCAGGGCGTCGTAGCCCTCCTCGCCGGTGCGGACTTTCACCACATTCTCCACATCGTAGACGAAGATCTTCCCATCACCGATGTGGCCGGTATACAGCACTTTCTTGGCGGTCTCGATCACCGAGCGCACCGGCACCTTGCTCACCACAATGTCCACCTGGACCTTGGGCAGCAAGGTGGGCTCTACCTGGACACCCCGGTAATACTCGGGCTTACCTTTCTGCAGCCCGCAGCCCAACACGTGGGAGACAGTCATGCCGGTGATGCCAATGCCCATCATGGCGGCTTTCAGCGCCTCAAACCGGGACTCCTTGCAGAGGATCTCCACTTTGGTGAATTTGGGCGTCTCGCCAGAGAACACCGGCATCTTCTTCACCGGGACCGCCTCGGCGGTGGGTACGTTGCCGGTCACCTGCACCGGGGCAAATTCCTCCTCCGGCACTGTGTCGGGCTGCATGGCATAGCCGGCGTAGGCAGTCAGCAGGCCGTGCTCGGCGATATCCAGGCCTGCCAGTTCGTCGGCGGGCTCTGCCCGCAAGCCGACGGTGTGCTGGATCACCAGGAAGACAATGGTGATGACCACGGCCACATAAGCAGCCACCGAAACCACACCCAATGCCTGAACCCCCAGCACGCCTAGGCCGCCGCCATAAAACAGGCCGGGGTTGGTAGAGCTTCCCGTGGCGAACAGGCCCACCATCAGGGTACCCAGTGCACCGCACACGCCGTGAACCGAGATAGCACCCACCGGGTCGTCGATCTTAGCGATCTTATCGAAGAACTCGATGGTTAGCAACATGACAAGGCCGCAGACCAGGCCGATGAAAAAGGCGCCCTCCGGCCTAACGGCATCGCAGCCAGCGGTGATGCCCACCAGGCCGGCCAGGGCCGCGTTATACGTCATGGACACATCGGGCTTCTTATAGCGAATCCAGGTGAAGACCAGGGCGGCACAGCAGGCCACCGCGGCGGACATATTGGTGTTGAAAAACACCAGCCCGGCGCGTTCCAGCAGCTCGTCGCTGTCCATGCCAACGGTGGAAGCGCCGTTGAACCCGAACCAGCAGAACCAGAGGATAAACACGCCCAGAGCGGCCGCGGTCAGGTTGTGGCCTAGGATGGCCCGGGGCTTGCCGTCTTTCCCGTACTTGCCGATGCGGGGCCCCAGGATCTTGGCGCCGATGAGCGCGCACAGGCCGCCCACCATATGGACTGCGGTGGAGCCGGCAAAATCATGGAAGCCCAGCTGGGCCAGCCAGCCCCCACCCCAGATCCAGCGTCCGGAGACAGGGTAAATCACCAGGGAAATAGCGGCAGAGTAGATGCAGTAAGCGCTGAACTTGGTGCGCTCTGCCATAGCCCCCGAGACAATGGTGGCCGCAGTAGCGCAGAACACTGTTTGGAAGATGGCGTAGGCCCACAGCGGGACCCCCGCCGGAAGGATACTGCTGTAATCCCCCATGATCAAGGGATCGATGGTGCCGAACAAGGCGGTGCCGCTGCCGAACATGATGCCGAAGCCCACCAGCCAGAAACAGGGCGTACCGATACAGAAGTCCATCAAATTCTTCATCAGGATATTTCCCGTGTTTTTCGCCCGTGTAAAGCCTGCCTCACACATGGAGAAGCCGGCCTGCATAAAGAACACCAAAGCTGCGCCTATTAAGACCCATATTGTGTTAACCGCACTGTATTCCATCAACAACACCTCGTATTTTTCACTTTGGACCTCTATCCCTATCAAACACCGATGCAGGGGCACGGCCGCGAGGGCTATTTCACCCCAAACAGCAGCTCGCCGTAGGTGGGGAACGGCCAATAGTTCTCTGCCGTGCAGGCCTCAGCCTGGTCACAGGGCTCCCGCAGGGCGGCCATCCGGGGCAGGACCTCATCCCGGATATAGGCGGCCTCCACCCCGATCCCGGGCAGGGAATCCACCTGCCCCAGGGCCTCCTCCAGCTCCCCAGTCCGCCCGTCAATCTGGTCGCAGAGGGTGGAGAGCTTCTTCAGCAGCCTGCGCCCATAGCCGCAGGTCAGCCCCGGCTCTGCCCCGCCTTTGGCTGCAACCCCGGCGGCCAGGGCAGAAGCGTAGGCGTCCACCGCGGGGAGGATCTGCTTCTTGGCCATGTCCACCATCGTCAGGGCCTCAATGCGGATAGTCTTGCAATAGTTCTCCAGCTGAATCTCATAGCGGGAGCGGATCTCCGCCTCGGAGAATACCTTGTGGGAGAGGAGCAGTTCCATGTTTCTAGGCTCCAGCACCACCTCCATGGCCTCGGGGGTGGCCCGCAGGTTCAGCAGGCCCCGCTTTTCGGCCTCCTGGATCCAGGCCTCGTCATAGCCGTTGCCGTTGAAGACCACGCGCTTGTGGTCCACAATCACCTGCTTGATGAGATCGTGGAGTTCAGCGTTGAAGTCCCTGGCCTGCTCCAGCCTGTCCGCGTACTGGCGCAGGGACTCTGCCACGGCGGTGTTCAGCATGATGTTGGCGCAAGCGATGGAGTTGCTGGATCCCAGCATACGGAACTCGAACTTGTTGCCGGTAAAGGCAAAGGGGGAGGTGCGGTTGCGGTCGGTGGTGTCCCGGGTGAACCGTGGCAGGGCGTCCACCCCCAGCTTCATGCGCTTTTTCTCGGTACCGTTGTAGGGCTCATCCTTTTCGATGGCCTTGAGGATGGCGGTGAGCTCATCCCCCAGGAACATGGAGATCACCGCGGGGGGCGCTTCGTTGACCCCCAGCCGGTGGTCGTTCCCGGCGGTGGCCACAGACATACGCAGCAGGCCCTGGTAGTCGTCCACTGCCTGGATCACCGCCACTAAAAACAGCAGGAACTGGGCGTTCTCGTGGGGGGTGTCCCCCGGGGACAGCAGGTTCACCCCGGTGTCGGTGACCATGGACCAGTTGTTGTGCTTGCCGCTGCCGTTGACCCCGGCAAAGGGCTTTTCGTGGAGCAGGCACACCAGGCCGTGGCGGGCGGCCACTTTCTGCATGATTTCCATGGCCAGCTGGTTGTGGTCGGTGGCAATGTTGGTGGTGGTATAGATGGGCGCCAGCTCGTGCTGGGCGGGAGCCACCTCGTTGTGTTCTGTCTTGGCCAGGACCCCCAGCTTCCACAGCTCTTCATTCAGATCCTCCATATAGGCCGCCACCCGAGGCTTGATGGACCCGAAGTAGTGGTCGTCCAGTTCCTGGCCCTTGGGTGGGTTGGCACCGAACAGGGTGCGCCCGGTGTAGATCAGGTCCTTGCGCTTGTCGTACATGGCCCGGTCGATGAGGAAGTACTCCTGCTCGGGCCCCACAGAGGTGGAGACCCGCTGCACCTGGCCATTTCCAAACAGCTTCAGGATCCGCAAAGCTTGCCGGTTCAGCGCCCCCATGGACCGCAGCAGCGGCGTCTTCTTGTCCAGGGCTTCGCCGCCGTAGGAGCAGAACGCCGTGGGGATGCACAGGGTCTTCCCTTTGATAAAGGCGTAGCTGGTGGGGTCCCAGGCGGTGTAGCCCCGGGCCTCAAAGGTGGCCCGCAGACCACCGGAAGGAAACGAGGAGGCGTCGGGCTCCCCTTTGATCAGCTCCTTGCCGGAGAACTCCATGATGACCCGGCCGTCCGGCGCGGGAGAGATGAAGCTGTCGTGCTTCTCCGCGGTAATGCCCGTGAGGGGCTGGAACCAGTGGGTGAAGTGGGTGGCGCCTTTCTCCACGGCCCAGTCCCGCATGGCGGCGGCCACCGCGTTGGCCACCGAGAGGTCCAGCTTCGCGCCGTGCTCGATGGTCTGCCTCAGCGAATAATAAACTGGGGAGGAGAGCCGGGCTTTCATCACCCGATCGTCGAATACCATGCTGCCAAAATAGTCTGGTACGGTTTTCATGTAGCTTCATCCTTTCCAGATCTAAAATAAAAAAAGAGAGACACCGCGTCTGGGGAGCATCGCTCTCCGAGACGCCAGTGTCTCTCAACAGCGTCCACTATACGCCTAATTTTGCAAGTTGTCAATAACAAACTTGCAAAAATTCAAAATCATTTTCCCGGGGAATTTTTGGCAAATTGCGGGATTGCCAAAAATCCTCGTGTGGAGTACACTATACTTCGTAAACAAAGGCGTTCCTTGGGAGAGCTGAATGCTCTTCCGGCGGGCGCCTTTCTTTTTTTATCTTAAAATGACGGACAGAAAGGAATGGCTGCCATGAAGAAGAGAGAGGGCCAGATCCGCATCCCCTCTGGGTGCGCCATCTCCGCGGTCATCTCCAAAAGCGGAGAGCGGATGGACGGCGGAAAGATCACCGAGAGCATGAAGCCCATGCACGACCGGTCCAACGGCCTGGGCGGCGGCTTTGCCGGCTACGGTATCTACCCAGAGTATAGGGACTTTTTCGCCCTGCATATCTTTTATGATGACGACAGCTGCCGGGCCAGCTGCGAGAGCTACCTGCGCTCGGTGTTGGAGATTATCCGGGCGGAGAACATCCCCACCCGCAAGCTCCCCGAAATCACCGACGAGCCCCTGATCTGGCGGTACTTCACAGCCCCCCTGCGGTCGGTGCTGGCCAACTTGCAGCTGGATGAAAAGGAGTTCGTGGCCAGGGTGGTGATGAAGATCAACACCTCTTTCCCGGGGGCCTACGTGTTCTCCAGCGGGAAGAACATGGGGGTGTTCAAGGCCATGGGCTATCCCGAGGACGTGGGGCGGTTCTACCGGCTGGAAGAGTACCAGGCCTACTGCTGGACCGCCCACGGCCGGTACCCCACCAACACCCCGGGCTGGTGGGGCGGCGCCCACCCCTTTGCCCTGCTGGACTGGAGCGTGGTCCACAACGGGGAAATCTCCTCCTACGACACTAACCGCCGCTTTATCGAGATGTTCGGCTATAAATGCACCCTGCAAACCGACACAGAGGCCATCACCTATATCGCGGACTTTCTCCTGCGAAAGCAGGACCTGAATTTGCAGGAGTTTGCCTCGGTGATTGCAGCGCCGTTCTGGTCCACCATCCAGCACAGGCCAGAAAAAGAGAAGGAGCTGCTGACCTACCTGCGCACCGTGTACCCCAGCCTTCTGGTCACCGGGCCCTTTTCCATCCTCCTGGGCTTTGAGGGCGGCCTGCTGGCCCTGAATGACCGGCTGAAACTGCGCAGCATGGTGGTGGCCGAGCAGGGGGATCGGGTCTACGTGGCCAGCGAGGAGGTAGCCATCCGGGTGATGGCCCCCGATGTAGAGCAGGTCTACGCCCCTGCCGGCGGCGAGCCGGTAATTATCCGTGTGAAAGAAGGTGCGTATTGATGGGAATCGACTTTATCTATCCGGAATACGAAGTGGCGCGGGACCTTGCCCGCTGCACCAGGTGCGGAGTCTGCATGGCCCAGTGCTCCAACGGGGTGCACATCCGCCGGGAGGGGAACGGCGCCCTGCTCAGCGACAACACAAAATGCGTCAACTGCCAGCGGTGCGTGGCGTTCTGCCCCACCCGGGCCCTGAAGATCGTCAAGTCCGGCTGCACGTTCCGGGAGAACGCCAACTGGGACAGCGGCACTGTGAGAGAGGTCTACCTTCAGGCGGGCAGCGGCGGGGTGCTGCTCTCCTCCATGGGCAACCCCAAGCCCCTGCCGGTGTACTGGGACCGGCTGCTGCTCAACGCCTCCCAGGTGACCAACCCCTCCATCGATCCCCTGCGGGAACCCATGGAGACCCGGGTGTTCCTGGGGAAGAAGCCCGCCTCCCTCACCCGGGATAAAGACGGCCGCCTGGACTGCCGCCTGGAACCCCAACTGGAGCTCTCCATGCCTGTGATGTTCTCCGCCATGAGCTACGGATCCATCAGCTACAACGCCCACGAGAGCCTGGCCCGGGCTGCCCGGGAGCTGGGGATCTACTACAACACCGGCGAGGGCGGCCTCCACGAGGACTTCTACGGCTACGGCCCCCACACCATTGTGCAGGTGGCCTCCGGCCGGTTCGGCGTGTATAAGGATTACCTGGAGGCAGGGGCCGCCATCGAGATCAAAATGGGCCAAGGGGCCAAACCCGGTATCGGTGGCCACCTGCCCGGCACCAAGGTGGGGGAGGACATCTCCCGCACCCGGATGATCCCCCAGGGCGCCGATGCCATCTCCCCCGCCCCCCACCACGACATCTACTCCATCGAGGACCTGCGCCAGCTGGTGTACTCCCTAAAGGCGGCCACCGGCTACCGCAAGCCGGTGATCGTCAAGGTGGCGGCAGTCCACAACATCGCCGCCATCGCCAGCGGCATCGCCCGCTCCGGCGCGGACATCATCGCTATCGATGGCTTCCGGGGCGGCACCGGGGCGGCACCCACCCGCATCCGGGACAATGTGGGCGTCCCTGTAGAGCTGGCCCTGGCCGCGGTGGACCAGCGCCTGCGGGACGAGGGCATCCGGGGCAACGTGTCCCTCATCGTGGGGGGTAGCATCCGCTCCTCCGCTGACGTGGTCAAGGCCATCGCCCTGGGGGCGGACACCTGCTACATCGGCACCGCCGCCCTGCTGGCCCTGGGGTGCCGCCTGTGCCGGTCCTGCCACACGGGCAACTGCAACTGGGGCATCGCCACCCAGCAGCCCGAACTAGTGCGCCGCCTAGACCCCGATGTGGGCAGTCGGCGGCTGGTTCAGCTGCTCACCGCCTGGAAGCACGAGATCAAAGAGATGATGGGCGGCATGGGCATCAACTCCATCGAGGCCCTGCGGGGCAACCGGCTGATGCTCCGGGGCATCGGGCTGACAGAGCGGGAGCTGGCGATTCTGGGCGTGACCCACGCGGGGGAATAACTTCCCGGTAGAAAAATGAAGAGAGGTGTGGTAAAATGAGATATATCAACGCCACAAATATGGACTACACGGCGCTGAACCAGGCCATCGCCGGGCATCCGGGGGAGGTGACGGTCACCCACTGCCTGGGCCAGCGCTTCCTGGCCGCGGGCATGAAAGACTGCTCCCTCCGGATCAAGGGTGTCCCCGGCAACGCCCTGGGGGCCTACCTGGACGGCGCAGATATCCGGGTCTACGGCAACGCCCAGGACGCGGCGGGCGACACCATGAACGCTGGATCCATCATCATCCATGGGCGCGTGGGGGACACGGCGGGCTACGCCATGCGGGGCGGGAAGATCTACGTCCAGGGCGACGCCGGCTACCGGGCGGGCATCCACATGAAAGCCTACCAGGACAAGCTGCCGGTGCTCCTCATCGGCGGCCGGGCCGGCAGCTTTGTGGGGGAGTACCAGGCCGGGGGCATCATTGCGGTGCTGGGCCTGGGCCAGGGGGCGGGCCCCATCGTGGGCAACTACCCCTGCACCGGCATGCACGGGGGCAAGCTGTTCCTGCGGTCCGACTGCCGGGGCATCCGGTTCCCCAGCCAGGTGACGGCCCGCGCCGCCGTCCCCCAGGACCTGGCGGAGCTGGAGCCCTACCTGCGGGAATACTGCGGCCTGTTCGGCTGCAATCTGCAGGAGGTGCTGGACGCCCCCTTTACCGTGGTCACCCCGAACGGCCGGAACCCTTACCGGCAGATGTATGTGGCAAATTAGCCAACAGGAGGTCGAGCATCCTATGAAATATTCCCCGGAAGAAGTGATCCAGTTCGTCCGCGAGGAGGACGTGAAATTCATCCGCCTGGCGTTTTGCGACGTGTACGGGCAGCAGAAAAACATCGCGGTGATGGCCAGCCAGCTGCCCCGGGCTTTCGCCTATGGCGTGGCCATCGACGCCTCCGCCATCGACGGCTTCGGCGGCGAGGTGCGCTCTGACCTGCTGCTGCGGCCGGACGCCTCCACCCTGGTCCAGCTGCCCTGGCGGCCAGAGCAGGGCAAAGTGGCCCGGATGTTCTGTGACATCACCTACCCGGACGGCAGGCCCTTTGAGGCGGACACCCGCCGCATCCTGAAAGAGGCCGTGGCCCGGGCCGAGGCCCTGGGCTACGGGTTCACTTTCGGCTCGGAGATCGAGTTCTACCTATTCCAGCTGGACGAAAACGGGGAACCCACCCGGCGGCCCTACGACAACGCCGGGTACATGGACATCGCCCCCCAGGACAAGGGGGAGAACGTCCGCCGGGAGATCTCCCTGATCCTGGAGCAAATGGGCATCCAGCCCGAGGGCTCCCACCACGAGAGCGGCCCCGGCCAGAACGAGATCGACTTCTCCTACTCCGACCCCCTCACCGCCGCGGACAACGCCGTCACGTTCCACAACGTGGTGGAGCTGGTGGCGGCCCGCAGCGGCCTGTGGGCCGATTTTTCCCCTAAGCCCATCCCCGACCGGGACGGCAACGGGATGCACGTGAACATCTCCGCCAAGGGCAGCGGCCGGCCCGACCCCCTTCCCCAGGTGATCGCCGGGATCATGGAGCACATCCGGGAGATGACGGTTTTCCTCAACCCCCAGGAGCATTCTTATGACCGGCTGGGCCATGACAAAGCCCCCAGCTACGTCACCTGGTCCGGGGAAAACCGCTCCCAGCTCATCCGCATCCCCGCCGCCGTAGGGGAGTACCGCCGGGCCGAACTGCGCTCCCCCGACCCCTCGGCCAACCCCTACCTGGCTTTCGCCCTGGTGATCTATGCCGGGCTCTCCGGCATCCAAAATGGGACAGAGCTGCCCATCGCCGCGGACTTCAACATCTTCACTGCCCCGGCGGAAGCGCTGGCCGCCTATCCCCGGCTCCCCTCCTCCCTGCAGGAGGCCGCCGCCGTCGCCGCCTCCAGCGCTTTTATCCGCCAGCGCCTGCCCGAGGCTGTCATCGCCGCCTACTGCCGCCGCAACGGGTAAGACAACAACCAAGGGAAAGGAGGGGGAGCAACATTGGTCTTTCAGGAACGCACCTACAGCGTCCTGCTGGTTTCCGCTTCCGCCAAATTCAACACCGCCATAATGCCGCTGCTCCCCGTGACGGATTACTGGCCTGTCTCCGTGGCCAAAAGCGTGGCGGAGGCCCGGCGGTTCCTGCTGGATTCCCCCTGCGACATCGTGGTGATCAACTCCCCCCTCCCCGACGATTCCGGCATGGGGCTGGCCATGGATCTCTGCGCCGCCAGCGGTGCCGGGGTGCTGCTGCTGGTGAAAAGCGAGGTTTTTGACGATGTCTACGCCAAGGTGGTCCCCTACGGGGTGGTCACCCTGCAGAAGCCCACCAGCCTGCAAATGGTCTCCCAGAGCCTGCGGGTGCTGTGCGCCACCCGGGAGCGGCTGCGGCAGCTGGAGGCCAAGCAGGTCACTGTGCAGGAGAAAATCGAGGAGATCCGTCTGGTGAACCGGGCCAAATGGCTGCTCATCGAGAACCTGCACCTGGCCGAGCCCGACGCCCACCGCTATGTGGAAAAGCAGGCCATGGATCTGCGGATCTCCAAGCGGGAGGCAGCGGAATGCATCATCCAGTCCTACCAGCCCTAAGCCCCCCGCTGCGGGGGCTTCCTTTTTTCCGGCGGTCCAGAAAGCATTATTTCTGGATGGCACAGCCATTGTCAAAAAAACCGCCTTAACGAGACAAGCGCAAAATGGTAAAGTGAATCTGATTTCATTCGGAAACCATAAGAGAAAGGGGTGAAAGTCACCGTACGCAAACTCACCAGCCAGCCCCACGTGTTTGGTCAGCGGCACTGGTCTAGTGATTCAAATTAGCTTTACCAGCAGAGGGCCCCTCCTTTTACCTCGCGGATTTTTTCTCACAGCACCAAACCAACACCCAGAACACACCCGGTTTCGACCTTTTTTGGCTTTTCCGGGTGCGTTTTTTCTTTTTCGCTTTTTTCTGAACGCAAAATTTTGGGAACGGTTTTTATGCAACCAGCCGCATAGCGGTCACAGATTGAAGCTATTATTTTAATGCTCGCACCATCTTGATAGCCCAACGGGTCCTTCCCCAGGGCGACCGGCCTTCCTCCGCAAATCCCAGTGCTTTCCAAAATCGCAGCCCCGGCGTGTTGCTTTCTAAGCACGCCAATCGGACGCAAGTGAACCCGGCGCCCTTGCCTTGACAAAACAATCCCTCCATCAGCTTACTCCCCAGCCCTTTTCCTTGCACAGCCCCATCCAGTTCCAAAAGTCCCACATACAGGGAACCTTCCTCTGGGTATCCGTCTACCAAATCCCACACCCCTTGCAGGCTACCTTCCAGAAAATACCCTAGAAACAATTTACTCTCAGCTCTTTTCCCGGTCGGCAGGGAGGTGCGGTCCTCCCTGCAATTCGTTAAGGTGGGCTTTCCATCCAAATGGATGGCATTGTAAAACGGATTGGTTTCATATAACCGCAGAAGTGCGGCATCATCCTTCTCTGTCAACACACGCAAGCCCGGAAACTGGCGCTCCAGACCCCGCAGCAGTTTAGTCAGCCTGGGCATTTTTTCTTGGAATTCTCCTTGCAAAACAACCCCTCTTTTCTCTGGAATTTTGTTTCCCTATTTTAAGGGCCGCAATCGCTTCCTGTCAAGTGTTAGGCGTGCTGATTTACCGCAAGGAGCTAGCAGTAGTGTAAGCGTAGCGCTGCTCCATCCAATGATTGCGCACAGATTTCAAGTCGTCGGCGGCGACATCTCCCAGGGCTTTGTCCCCAATCAGCGGGAACACCTGGTTAGGTGTGCTCGCAAGTATATTCATGCAAACGTTCTCCGAACCTCTTTACCGAATCCCTATCTTTTGTTTACTCCATCACAAATTTTGAGGTGGTGCCTCCTCTATTTTGGGGTATGCAAAGAGCCGGGATTACTCCCGGCCTTCGCATAGAAGTTTATCCCTCAACCACGTTTTGGTTAAACCGTATCAGGAGGCTCGCCGTCCGGGCGCGGGTTGTGAAACCCTTCGAGCCGATAGTGCCGTCATCGTGGCTGTTAACCAGCTTGTTGCCGCTGGCCCAGCTCATGGCTTCCTCGCCCCGGCAGCCTCTTTGGGAGTGTCAGTAAAGGTCTTGACAATGTTCTGCTTTTTCATATCTGCAACTTCCTCCCATAAAATTCTACGCGCTG
>ERZ827037.2081-NODE-2081-length-18251-cov-3.773357_pt1 | contig 18251 bp, 8 predicted proteins | sample MGYA00519924_ERZ827037 | MGnify/ENA primary metagenome ERZ827037 (study PRJEB31778, sample SAMEA3449250) | human gut metagenome | biome: human gut; feature: human-associated habitat; material: faeces | place: United Kingdom | collected 2010/2012 ...
AGCGCCAGGCGGTAAGAGTTCAATCCGAAACCGCAGATAACGCCTTTGCAGGCGCAAGCTATCATAGATACATGACGGAAAGCCTCACGAGCATGCACATTAGAAATATGTACCTCGATAACCGGAGAAGTCACTGAACGGATAGCATCCTGCAAAGCAATGGAAGTATGGGTGTAAGCACCTGCATTCAGGATAATTCCGTCTACATCAAAACCGGTTTGCTGAATCTTGTCTATCAGCTCTCCCTCGATGTTCGACTGGAAATAGTCTATTTGTATATCAGTATACTTCTTACGAAGTTCGACAAGGTAATCTTCAAAAGTAACACTGCCATAAATGGAAGGTTCACGTTTGCCCAGCAGATTGATATTCGGGCCATTAATAATTTGTATCCTCATAACACAATCCTACTAATTTTAATACCTTTGTCCCGAGAACATTATTTCAAGATGCAAAGATAGCGTAAACCGAATGCAGTAGCAAATTTATTTGTATTTTGCCGAGGGGCAACCTGTCTTCGCGGGGCAAAGGTAGAAAAAAGAAATGAAAGTAAACGAAAAAACAGAAAAGAAGGATACGGCGGCTCTGATAATCAGGAAGTACCAACAATATCTGAAACTGGAAAAGTCTTTATCCAAAAACACGTTGGATGCTTATATGACCGATCTGGATAAACTGCTTAATTTTCTACAATCAGAAAATATAGAGATATCGGATGTATGCCTGGATGATTTGGAACGTTTCTCCGCCGGACTGCACGACATCGGCATTCATCCGCGTTCGCAAGCACGGATCATCTCGGGCATTAAATCTTTTTTTCATTTCCTGATTATGGCAGATTATCTGGAAGCCGACCCGAGCGAATTGCTCGAAGGGCCTAAAATCGGTTTAAAGTTACCGGAAGTACTTACCGTAGAAGAGATCGACTCCATCATCGCCGCCATCGATCTGAGTAAAAACGAAGGCCAACGCAACCGGGCGATCCTTGAAACACTGTACAGTTGCGGTCTGCGTGTATCGGAACTGACGAATCTGAAACTCTCCGATCTCTATTTCGACGAAGGTTTCATAAAGGTGGAAGGCAAAGGAAGCAAACAACGGTTAGTCCCCATCTCCCCAAGAGCCATTAAAGAAATTAAACTCTATTTCACAGACCGTAACCGTGGAAAAATAAAAAAAGAATACGAAGATTATGTTTTTCTGGCACGATGGGGTAAAAACATATCACGCATCATGGTGTTCCATCTCATCAAGGAATTGGCACAGACCGCAGGTATCACCAAGAACATCAGTCCGCACACTTTTCGCCACTCTTTCGCCACTCATCTGCTGGAAGGAGGGGCCAATCTCCGTGCCATCCAGTGTATGCTCGGACACGAATCCATTGCCACCACCGAAATATATACCCACATCGACCGGAACATGTTGCGGAGTGAAATAATAGAGCATCACCCGCGCAATATTAAATATCGACAAGAAAAGAAAGGCTGATTTCATTAAATTATAATAAAAACAATACCTTGTTTATATATATATCTTAAGATTTAATATCTTTGCGTTACTTTTTCCGGGTTAATGGGAAAAGATGTGTGAACGAATAGACGAATATTTCAATTACAAACATTTAAATTATACCTAAAATGATTAAGAAGCTGTATTTGCCTTTACTTATGGCATTGGTTGTTGCATTATCGTCATGTAACAAGAAAATGGGTGAATTATCATCTGATTACTTCACTACGACTCCGCAAGTGCTGGAGGCAGTAGCTGGTAAGGTTCCCGTAACCATCAATGGAAAATTCCCTGAAAAGTATTTCAACAAGAAAGCGGTTGTAGAAGTAACTCCGGTTCTGAGATGGAACGGCGGCGAAGCTAAAGGTCAGCCTGCTGTATTCCAAGGCGAAAAAGTGGAAGGTAACGACCAAACTATTTCTTACAAAGTAGGTGGAAACTACACAATGAAGACTTCATTCGACTATGTTCCTGAAATGGCTAAGTCTGAATTGTATCTTGAATTCAACGCAAAGATCGGTAACAAAACTGTTGCTATTCCTGCCGTTAAAATTGCTGATGGTGTGATCTCGACATCCGAATTGGTTGAAAACACACTGCAAAGTGCCAATCCTGCTAACGGTGACGACGCTTTCCAACGTATCATCAAAGAAAAGCACAATGCGAACATCATGTTCCTTATCCAACAGGCTAACATCCGTGCAAGCGAATTGAAGACTGCTAAAGAATTCAATAAGGAAGTAGCTGAAGTAAACGAAGCTGCCAACAAGAAGATCAGCAACATCGAGGTATCTGCTTATGCATCTCCTGACGGTGGTGTGAAACTGAACACAGGTTTGGCTGAAAATCGTGAAAGCAACACTACTAAAATGTTGAGCAAAGACTTGAAGAAAGCAAAAGTGGACGCTCCTATCGATTCAAAATATACTGCTCAGGACTGGGAAGGTTTCCAGGAATTGGTTTCTAAATCAAACATCCAGGACAAAGAACTGATCCTTCGCGTATTGTCTATGTATCAGGATCCAGAACAAAGAGAACAGGAAATCAAAAACATCTCTTCTGTTTACAAAACTTTGGCTGACGAAATCCTGCCGCAACTGCGTCGTTCTCGTTTGACTTTGAACTATGAAATCATCGGTAAGTCTGACGACGAAATCGCTTCTTTGGCTGCTTCTAATCCGAAAGAACTGACACTGGAAGAACTGTTGTATGCCGCAACTCTGACTAACGACAACGGTAAGAAAGAAGTTATCTATACAAAAGCTACTGAGCTGTTCCCGAACGATTACCGTGCATTCAACAACCTTGGTAAATTAGCTTATCAAGCCGGTAACATCGACAAAGCAGAATCTTACCTGAAGAAAGCTGCAAACATCCAGGCTGCTCCTGAAGTAAACATGAACCTCGGTCTTGTTGCTTTGGCTAAAGGCGACAAGAATGCTGCTGAAGCATACTTAGGCAAAGCTGCCGGTGCTAAAGAATTAGGCGAAACATTGGGTAACCTGTATATCGCACAAGGTCAGTATGAAAGAGCAGTAAACTCATTCGGTGATGCTAAGACTAACAGTGCCGCACTTGCTCAGATCTTGGCTAAAGACTACAACAAAGCTAAAAATACTTTGGCTAACATTGAAAAACCGGATGCTTATACAGACTATCTGATGGCTGTTCTGGGTGCAAGAACTAACAACCAGTCTATGTTGACAAGCAGCTTGAAGAACGCTGTTGCTAAAGATTCTTCTTTGGCAAAGAAAGCTGCAACAGATCTTGAATTTGCTAAATATTTCACAAATTCAGACTTCATGAACATTATCAAATAAGATAATATCTTATACGTAATAATAAAAAAGAGAGTTGCCCGCCAGACAAATGGCGGGCAATTCTTTTTTTTATCTGTAAAAACACGTACTTTCGCAGAAAAGAAATGGAAAATGAAGAAGATTAATATTCTGCTCATTCTGATACTCTGCATGACAGGCTGCAAAAAGGAAGCCGACACAACAAGTATCACCGGAGAAATTAAAGGACTGGGTAATGACACAATCTATCTGTATGGGGTGGACGGACTTTACGAACAGATAGATACTATCTGCGTAAAAGGAGACAAATTCTCTCATTCCCTCAAAATAGATACCATTACTTCTGCCGTATTATTATTTAAAAAAAATACGGAATACCCCATTTTCCTTGATAAAAAGAATAAAATAAAAATAGCAGGAAACGTAAATAATCTGAGCTGCCTGAACATCAACGGTAACATCTATAACGAAGAGTTTTCCGCTTTTCAAGCCAGCCTGCAAGAGCTTGACACCCCGTCGGATAAAGCACTTGAAGAAAAAGCCGAAACATTTATCCGCCAACACAACTTTTCTTTTGCCAGTATCTATCTGCTCGACAAATATTTTGTTCAGAAAGAAAACCCCGATTTCGATAAAATTAAAGAGCTTATCAACATCATGGCCGGAATCTTACAGGACAAACCTCGTATCGGACAACTTACAGAATATATCGGCCAACTGGAAAAAGTAAATAAAGACAAAGCAGCGCCATTCTTCAGTATCCCCAATGAAAAAGGAGAAAAAATAACCCGCACAGGGCAATTTAAAGATAAGTATCTGCTTATCAACTTCTGGGCATCCTGGTGCGAAGACTGTGACTCCACAAATGTCGAACTGCGCAAGATAAACGCCAAATACAAAAAGAGCAAAGATTTCGGGATACTCGGCATTTCACTCGATATAGACAAGAAAGCCTGGAAAAACAAAATCAAACAAGACACATTAAACTGGGAACAGGTATGCACCTTCACCGGATGGGACATGGAAACAGCCAAACAATATGCCGTTCAGAAGCTGCCTGTCAGCATACTCGTATCCCCGAGCGGAAGAATACTTGCAAGAGATATCCCGGCAGACAGCCTAAGCCACAAAGTGGAAGAAGTGCTAAAGAAAAACGAAAAGAAATAATTGCCCTTAAATTACTAAGAAAAACATGCTCATAAAAGTATTCGGAGCGGCCGTACAAGGTATAAACGCAACCCTTATCACCATCGAAGTAAACAGCTCAAGAGGTTGCATGTTCTATCTGGTAGGTCTGCCCGACTCTGCCGTAAAAGAGAGCCATCAACGTATCATCTCCGCCCTGCAAGTGACCGGGTACAAAATGCCCACCAGCAATATAGTCATCAACATGGCACCAGCAGATATTCGTAAAGAAGGTTCGGCCTACGACCTCCCGCTTGCCATAGGCATCCTTGCTGCCAATGAAACCATCTCTTCCGAGAAACTGCCCCATTATTTACTCATGGGAGAACTAAGTCTCGACGGTAGCATACAACCGATCAAAGGGGCACTTCCCATAGCTATCAAAGCACGGGAAGAGAAATTCGACGGACTGATCGTTCCCCTGCAGAATGCCCGTGAAGCGGCAGTCGTCAATAACCTGAACGTATACGGAGTTACGAATATCAAAGAGGTCATCGAATTTTTCAACGGGAAATGCGAGTTACAGCCCACGATCGTCAATACACGGGAAGAGTTCTATACCCGCCAGGAAGAGTTTGAATACGACTTCGCAGATGTCAAGGGGCAGGAAAATGTAAAAAGAGCATTAGAAGTGGCGGCGGCCGGCGGGCATAATCTTATTATGATCGGAGCACCCGGAAGCGGGAAATCCATGATGGCCAAACGTTTGCCGTCCATCCTGCCGCCTCTGTCTCTCGGTGAAAGTCTGGAGACCACCAAAATACATTCCGTAGCCGGAAAACTGAGCCGAGACACCTCACTGATTACAAAACGTCCGTTTCGTAACCCCCATCATACGATTTCGCAATCAGCTATGGTTGGCGGTGGAAATTTTCCACAACCGGGTGAGATCAGCCTTGCTCATAACGGCGTACTCTTTTTAGATGAACTTCCGGAATTCCAACGCAGTGTATTGGAAGTATTGCGTCAACCGTTGGAAGATCGCCGCATCTCTATATCCCGGGTAAGATGCAGCATTGATTATCCGGCGAGTTTCACACTGATCGCTTCTATGAATCCATGTCCTTGCGGATATTATAATCACCCCATAAAAGCCTGTGTCTGTTCTCCGGGGCAAGTGCAGAAATATCTGAATAAAATATCAGGGCCTTTACTGGATCGTATCGACATACAAATAGAAATTGTGCCGGTTCCTTTTGAAGAGATGGCCAACAACCATCCTGCCGAGCCAAGCTCAGAAATTCGTAAACGGGTTATCAAAGCCCGGCAAATACAGGATACCCGTTTTGCCGACCAACCAGGCATTTATTGCAATGCACAAATGACGAGCAAACTGCTTGCCCAATATGCCCAACCTGACAACAAAGGCCTGACTTTACTAAAAAATGCCATGAACCGGCTCAACCTCTCCGCCCGCGCCTACGACCGCATATTAAAAGTATCGCGCACCATTGCCGATCTGGAAGGCAGTGAACAAATACTCTCCGCTCACCTGGCCGAAGCCATCAGCTATCGGAATCTGGACAGGGAGAATTGGGGAGGGTGAAAAGAAGGGAGAATTCTCCCCTCTCTTCATCTTTCTTTTTCGATTCTTATCCGCGCATCCACCGCTATCACCTCTTTCTCCGTAGCCAATAGCGGATTGATATCCATCTCCTTGATCTCCGTGGCAAAACGTAGCAGGGTGGAAAGACGGACGATGATCTCGGCAAATTTATCTTCGTTTACCCCTTTCTGCCCACGGGTTCCCTGAATAATCTTATAGGCACGGAGGGAATGGATCATAGAATAAGCCTCTTCATAAGACAACGGGGCAAGACCGGAAGAAACATCCTTCAAAACTTCAACAAAAATACCTCCTAAACCACAAAGTACAACGTGTCCGAATTTCTCTTCATATTTTGCACCGATAAAGAGTTCCGTACCTTTCAGCATGGGTTGAACCATAATGGCATGTGCCTCGGGAATCTGCATCATCCGATCGAACTCCAAAGCGAGATGCTGCTCGCCTTTTATGTTCAGTACCACTCCTCCCACATCGGATTTGTGTACCGGACCGACAACCTTTGCCACTACCGGGAATCCACAACGGCGTGCAAAAGCAACCACCTCTTCTTTATTGCCGGAAACAAACTCATCGACAAGCGGAATACCGGCGGAATGCAGCAATGCCTGCACATAATGGGGGGCGATATAACCATCTTCGAGGATAGAGTCGATGATACGCCTGATACGAGGTACATCCACACCGAAAAGCTCTATTTCATTGGTGGCCGGTTGCGGGGCATTCACTATCCTCGACAAGGCCGTACCCAATGTCACCTCATCAGCAAAGTTCACATGCCCTTTTGCCAGAAAAGCGGCAACCTCGGCTCCTGCCGTATTGATAGAAGGAAGAATCGGAAAAATCGGTTTACGGCAAGTCTGCATCTTTTCATGTAGCACATCATACATTTCAAACATAGTAACCAGGCCCGGAGTACCGAAAATAGCCATCATCGCATCTATATTCTCAAACTTCTCTTCACAATAATCGATGCAAAGCCGCAAATGCTCGGGAGTACCGGTAGCTAAGATATCAATCGGATTGCCAACGGCAGCACCGGGATAAAGGCGGGATTTTAATTCATCTGCCAACGGGCCTTCCAACCGGGGAACATTCAGTCCGCCTTTGCTCAGAGCATCGGTCAACATCACCCCGGGACCGCCGGCGTGCGTAATAATAGCAAAACTCTTCCCCCGCAATTCCGGTAACGTGAAAACGCAGCCTACCGTAGTCAACTCTTCACGGGAGAAACAACGCACGATACCTGCTTTACGGAACAGAGCCTCGACAGCAGAGTCGGAACTGGCAATAGCCCCCGTATGCGAAGAGGCCGCACGGCTCCCGCTTTCGGAACTTCCCGCTTTGATGGCAGCAATCTTACAGCCTTTCTTGATCAACGACGAAGCATGAAACAGCAAACGGTCGGGATCACCGATACTCTCGATATAAAGCAATTTAATCCGTGAATCCTTTTCCGGATCAAATGTATTATCCATATATTCCAACACATCTTCCACACCGATCTGCTTCGCATTGCCTACTGACCAGACAGAATTGAACTGCAATCCTTTTGTCACCGCACTCTCCAAAATAAAGACTGCCGTTGCACCGGAACTGGAAATCAAATCTACTCCCTGCAAGCTCAATTGCGGAATAGGCTGACTGAATACGCTGTGATGCCACGTGTTCATCAACCCGATGCAGTTCGGCCCGATCAGCGAAGCACCGTATGTATTCACCGTTGCCAGAATCCGTTCTTCGAGCAGTGCACCTTCGTGCGTCTCTTCGCCAAAACCGGCAGAGAGAATGATAAATGCCTTCGTTTGCTTTCCGCTCGCCAACGCTTCTACCACATCCGGACACAACGCCGCCGGAATGGCAAGAATCGCCAAATCGGTATCGGGTATGTCTTTGGCATCGGCAAAAGAAGGAATCCCCTGCACTTCCGTCTCCTTCGGGTTGACGGCACGAAGTTCACCACGATAACCACCATTGATAAGATTCTTTAATATAGCACCGCCCGGTTTATGCACATTATTCGATGCACCCACGACGACGATGCTCTCCGGACGGAGCAACTGTGTTGTAATCATACGATTGTATATTATTCGGTTATTAATGCACAAATATAGTATTTCCCAAAAACATAAGCAACTTAAAACATGGAAATTCATTTCCCCTTTCCCCCTTCCGCTTTTCGTTATTCATCGGCATTTAAGTGCGGAAGGGAGGGGAAGAAAGTTTTAAATATAATTCCCCGTCGGCAATCATCAACTGATCGATTGACAGTAGTCAACGGATAAGCCGACAACTACCAATAGATAAATTGACTACTGTCAACATATAATAACAGTTATACAATCTGTAAAGAATTAAATAAGGAAGATATATTTCCTCCCATATAATCCATATCTTCCGGTTATGAACATAGACTCCCATTTTCAAAAATCTCTCCGTTCGCAGTGCCAATCACCGAAGCCCTTCCGCAATATCGCAAGCTCTTCCGCTCCGTAATGCTTGCCACCAAGGCTTTTTAGCTATTGTACAAGGGGACATGTGCAATGCAACAGTACAGTTAAGGCTCCATCGGAGCATCATCATATTGTTAAAATCCGTCAAAAGCACAATCGTCACACAAATTAAACAAATAAATAACAGCACACTAATATAAATTTTGTCACTGTAAACCGTTACAAAACAAAAACAAGTAAAAGGAAATAAGGCATGCAACTATTTTTTTTAAGAATGAATGCTTCTTATTTCTGTTTTATTAACTACATTTGTAGGCGAAGTATTAATAATATAAAAGTCTCCATACTTCTAAAAAATTAGGGATGATTGCGAAAGGAGACTGTCGCAAACAAACAATTATTACATGAATCAAAACAATTTCAAACATCTGTTTTTACTTTTTTATTTTCTGTTGTTCTTATGTCCGAGTATTCTATCGGCCCAACAGAGTAAAATTACGGTAACTTCCTTTAATCGGATGGAAAACGACATCACCGCCCGTATCACAGCACCGAAACGGGATCAAAACGGAGAAATATGTGCGTTGATACGCATCGTGACCAACGAAAAAGACCTTATGTTCGAGCCCGATGCCTTAGGCATTACAGCCCGCGAAAACAAGACAGGAGAAGTGTGGGTTTATGTCCCCCGTGGTGCACGACGCATCTCAATCCTGCATGACAAACTGGGAATTCTGCGCAACTATTTCTATCCGGACATCATCGAAAAGGCAACCGTATACGAGATGGTACTCAACACAAGCGACGACCAGAACAAGCCCGTGGCGGAAAGTAACATGCAATTTCTCGTAGTCCGCCCCGAGCCGGCCACAGCCAATGTTTACATTGACGAAGAACCGGTACCTGTGGAAAACGGACTTTTCAACGCAACCATGCCGAAAGGAGAACACACCTATCGGGTGGAAGCACCGATGTATCAGCCCGATGCCGGTGTCATCAAGTTAGGTAATACTCCGGTCACCAAAAGCGTTGCATTAAAACCCAAATTCGGTTACATGGAAATCTTCTCACTACCCGAGCAGGATGCCGACGTATACATCGACAGCGTACGGGTAGGAAAAACTCCCTACCGCAGTGACCGCATGGGGATCAAGGAATATAAAGTGCGTATCGAGAAACAAACATACTTCCCGATAGACACCGTGCTGAATGTAACCGCCGGAGAAACCGTACGCCCTACCTTCCACATGATATCCACCATCAAACCGAAAGTTCCGATGAACACGCTCATTATGGTACAGGCAGGATTTGGCGGTGGCGGGCAAACCTCCTTCGGCGGCATGATCGGTTTTACACGCACCAACGGATTCTATGCCGCTTTCAGGAGTGACTTCAACTCGATCAAAACCGTAGGTGAATGTGACGATAACCAAAAGACCACCGAAGGCGCCTCCATCATCTATGAACCGGGAAGAACAGAGAAATCCTACCTCTGCATTACAGCCGGATATATGCGCCGTCTGGCTAAACCACTTTACGGCTATGCCGGCGTAGGATACGGTAACCGCACTTTTGCCTGGCTCGAAGCCGATACGGAAGACAACTGGTATAAAAACACCGATCACTCCGCATCCGGAGTAGCGGCAGAAATAGGGGCTATCCTGCGCCTGAAAGGGTTCCTACTTTCAGCAGGATTCAACACAATCAATTTCAAACAGCATCAGGTCACCGCCGGTGTAGGTATTATTTTCTAAGAATAACATAAATCACTTCAAACGATATGAAACGACTCATACGAACCATCGCCATCCTGTGCTTTATCTGGCTGACAGGAGGTTGTGAAAAAGATACAGAACCCACTTGGATTGCCCCGAAAATGGAGATCCAAGTAGTACCGCAAGATGACATTAAACGCAAAAGCGCCATACTGAAAGGGAATATCGGAGAAAACGATCTGGAAATTACCGAATGCGGCTTCCTCTACTCCATCAACAAGACTCTGCTCGAAAGTAAAGCATTGGGTGACAAAGATGTAATCAAAGTGCCTGTAGAGCAAACATCCGGTGAAGTAAAAGTACAATTGGAAGAACTCATTCCGGGAACGAACTATTTTTACTGCCTTTTCATCACCTGCGGCAACACCACTGTCATCAGTCCGGAAATTCTGCAGTTTGCCACAGTTGCCAACAATGCGCCCGAACTGGATACAATAACCCTCCGAACCAAAGACAATCAAAGTATCACGGTCGCAAGCGAGGTCATCTCCAGCGGGGCAGAAAGCATCGAACTGCGAGGTGTCTGCTACGTCAAAGGAACCGAAGGCGACCCTAAATTGGGAGACAACAATGTGGCCGTACCCGAAGGCGAAACCGATTTCGTAGTCACCATCAGCAATTTGAGCGCCTCTACCGACTATACCATACGGGCTTTTGCCATGAACAACGAAGGCATCGTAGGATACGGCAAAACAACCGTTATCCGCACCGAGAATTCGGAAAAGCCAACCGTACGCACATACGACGAGCCAACTGTACGCGGTAATTATGCCGTAGTAACCGCCGAAGTGACCGATGCCGGAACTTCTGCCGTAACCTCCCGGGGATTCTGCTGGAGCAGTACAAACTCCACCCCCATGCTTGGTGCTTGCGACGGACAGACAGAAATGCCTTTAACAGAAAGTAATGTATTCGCAGGAGAAATCAATAAACTCAAAGAAGGCACCGTTTATCATATCCGGGCTTATGCAACCAACGGAAAAGGAACCGGATACGGCAATGCTGTCACCATCACTACCACCAGTGTGACACTGCCGGAAGTTACGATCACCACCCCTACGTTTACTACCAAAACAGCCGACCTCAGTGCCGCCATAGCCAGCAACGGAGGCGGTACAATCACCGAACAAGGATTCTGTTGGAGTGCATCCGTACACAATCCGCAAACAGGCACGGAAGGATGCGAACATAAAGCAATAGAAGGCGACGACTTCAAGTACATGTTAGAAGAACTGACACCGGGAACCACCTATTACGTGACAGCCTATGCCGTCAACGAAAAAGGAACCGGATACTCGAACGTCAAAGAATTTAAAACCATGGAGCTCACAGTGCCCCGACTGGATGCACTCGTCATCTCCACACCCAAAACAGATGGCGCAAGCGTCAACTGCACACTGCTCAGCAACGGCAACGGTACCGTGACCGAACGCGGATTCTGCTGGAGCACCTCCGTACAGAATCCTCGATTGGACATGCAAGGATGCGAAAAAATACAGATGACAGGCACGGAATTTCTACATGAATTTACCGGACTAAACCCAGGTACTCCGTACTACGTGACGGCTTACGCCACCAATGAAGCAGGAACGGGATATTCTCAGGCCGGAAGCTTCACCACTGTAACTATTTCCGAACCCACGTTGGACATTCCGTATATTTCGGCCATCAATACCACCTCGGCCTATGTGCGTAGCAGTATTATCAATGACAATAATTCTCCGGTCACAGGAAAAGGGTTCTGTTATAGTACAACGAATCCCAACCCGACAACCTCTGATAAAGTGATCAGTGTTGAAGGCAACGACTTCACGCAGCAACTGCTCGGGCTGAATCACGGTACCCTCTATTACATACGCGCTTTTGCAACCAACAGCGTAGGTACGGGATATAGCAGCAGCGAAAGTTTCACCACCACTCAAATCACCGCTCCCGGCCTGTATAGTACAAATGTCTCAGGCGTCACCATCAACAGCGCAGTACTTACCGCCACGATCTACTCGGCAGGTAACGGCACCATCAGCCGGAAAGGTTTCTGCTGGAGCACCGAAACGAGTCAGCCGGATATGGATAAAAACACCCACCAAGACATTGAAGGCAACGTAACCGCCCTCAACCACACCCTCACCGGCTTAACGCCCGGAAAGACCTATTACGTACGTGCATATGCCGTCAACGAAGCGGGAGTGACCTACAATAGCCATGCACAATTCACCACGGATGCCGTCAATAAGCCGACTTTCGGAAATATCTCCGTGACAGACGTGGCAATCACCACAGCTAAAGTCACTGCACGTATCAGCAGTAACGGAAACCAGGAAATCACACGGAAAGGTTTTTATTGGAGCAGCACCAACCACGAACCGGGCGAAAACGACCAAGTAAAAGCCATCGAAGGCACAGGAGACCAGATGGTTCTGAACATGAGCGACCTGAAATCAAGTACCACTTACTATGTACGTGCTTTTGCCACAAATTCACAAGGCACAACTCTCTCTAATATCACCTCATTCACCACCGCCATCGACCCCGTACCGGGTGATGGAGATATGGGTAATCCGGATAAATAACCCTCGAAACAGAAAAGTAATATGAAAAAGATATTCTTATATATATGTATGATATGCCTGGCAGGTCTGAGCACCTACGCTGCCATAAACGGAACACAAGCAAACGATGACACTTTTGCCACCAATGCGCTGAAAGAAGGCTCTTTCCCACTGACCTTTGAACAGGAATCTACCACTGCCCCGTGGACAACTGCGGGAAACGGGGTTGTGACCAGCAGTAATAAAGAAGCGAACTCTGAAGTAGGGTTCAGTACAACGTTCAACCTATCATTTGATGCTACGGTTTCTTTCGACTGGTCTGTCAATGGCGACCAACTGATATTTTATGTGGACAACAAGCAAGTAACTAATATATCCGGCATTATATCCAACTATACCCCTTATAGTTATGATCTAAAAACGGGTGTGCATACTTTGAAATGGAGCTACAAAAACAGTAGTTCCGCTACCACCGGAGATGATCGCGGCTATGTGAAAAATATCTATATGTCGCCAACATCATTCATAATGCCGGGCGTTGCTTACCCTGTATGCGAGACCCAACTTTACTTCGGAAATGTAGTAAAAAATGCACCGACAACGGTCAACCTGAATGTCCGCAATATCGGTAGTGAACAACTAAACATAACGAAAGTAACAACCGACAATACCATTTTCTCCATAGGAGATTATGAAAAGAATATTCCAGCATTGGAGACACGCACAATCCCTTTCACCGTCACTGTAACAGCCGAAGGACTGATTGAAGCCAAAGCTATCATAGTAACCAATGGAGGCACACGGGAGATTTCCTTGCGGGCCAATTGTACAAGCGATATAACAAGCATCGCTGTGACAAGTCCGGGGAACCTCAGCAATCAAGTATCAGCGAGCGATTATGCAAAAATCAACAATCTTAAGCTGACAGGCGTTATTAATGATACAGATATCGCTTTCATCAAGCAAAACCTAACAGCTGTCAAGACGCTGGACTTATTGGATGCCTCATTTATAAACAACAGCATCAATACGCAATTCCAAAAGAATACATGGGTAACGTTGATATTGCCAAAAGGAACATTGACAATCAATTCTGCGGCACTCCAAGAGAGTGAATGGCTACAAAGTATCGTATTGCCCGAAGGATTGACAGACATAAATTCTAATGCTTTTTACAAGTGTAGTTCTTTACAAAATATCGTCCTCCCATCCACTCTACGAACTATCGGCATAAGAGCTTTTAATGATTGTGCGTCATTAAAAGCCATAACGATTCCGGACAGAGTTGAATCTATCGAACAATATGTATTCTATGAATGCAGTGCTCTCGAAGAAATAATTATCGGAAACGGAGTAAAAAGCATATCGGGTTATGGCCCATTTGAGGGATGTAACAACCTTAAGAAAGTGGTCATCGGAAACGGCCTGACAGATTTAACCGGCAGTATATTTCAAGGTAAAACAAATCTAACAGAAGTCATATTAGGGGAAAATATAACAACAATAGGAAGTTTCTGTTTTAATGGATGTACCGGACTGGAGAAGATCGTATTACCTAAAAAACTACGTAATATAGAGGGGGGAGTATTCTACGAATGCGACAATTTAAGAACGATTGAAATGCCCGACAGTTTAAGAATACTTAAAGATCAAGTTTTTCAAGGATGTGAAAACCTACGAAGCATAACGTTACCGGACAGTTTAGAAAGTATAGGGAATCAAGTATTCAGAGATTGTAAAGCCTTGAAATCAATAACTATTCCGTCAAAAGTCACATCTTTAGGACAATATGTTTTTTATGGATGCAGTGCCTTGGAAAGTTTTATTTTAGGAGATGGAATTGAAGAAATATCTACTTATGACCCTTTTTACGAATGTAATAATCTTCGTTATGTAAAACTCAACGATAAACTTACCTATATAAGTAATTGGTTCTCCAATAAAAGTAACCTGGAAACTGTTGTTTTAGGAAACCAAGTCACAACAATTGGTAATTCTGCTTTCGCCAATTGTAAATCACTCCAAACCATCAACATGCCGGAAACATTAACAACCATTGGAAATTCGGCTTTCAGCGGATGTAGTAAATTGGCTTCTATTTACATTCCGGAAAGTGTTAATAAAATAGAGAACTATGCCTTTAGCAACTCCGGACTTCGTACATTTACACTTCCTCAAAACATAACGATCATCCCTAACTATGTTTTTAATAATTGCGATAGTCTACGAACAATTACTCTAACTCCTCAATTGACTGCCATAGAGGAAGATGCTTTCAATTCCTGCGACAGTGTAAAAGATATCACTATCAACAATGAAAATGAAACCATTATTGCCACAGCCGGAAAATTCGCCAGCATTCAAAAAGTGACCTTTGGAGATTTAGTTACTGCCATCCCCGATAACCTATTCAAAGACAAAAAATATCTGAAAGAAGTGAAGTTCGGCAAAGAGTTAGCTACCATTGGAGCCAATGCATTTTATAATACCGGCTTAGAGAAATTCACCCTGCCCGATCAGGTGACAACCATTGGCGAAGCCGCTTTCAAAGGAAACAAACAATTGACTGAATTCACTCTAAGCAAAAGCATCAACGAGATCCCTACAGAAGCCTTTGCCGGATGTATTAAGTTGGATTCCATCGGATTCCCTGCCTCCATTCGTAAAGTGGGTAGTAAAGCTTTCGACGGTTGTGACTCATTGCGGGTGATCGAATTAAATCCGGAATTAACAGAAATCGGTGAATATGCCTTTTATAATGCCGGAGACAAAAAACTGGAAAGCATCACCATCCCGGCCAAAGTGAAAAGTATAGGAAGCTATGCCTTCGCAAGTTGTGATACATTAAGTAATATCACGCTTGGTGAAGCAGTAGACAGCATTGCAACATACGCATTCCAAAAATGCCGCTGCCTGAAAGCAATCACTTTGCCGGCAAAACTGCGTAAACTGGAACACGATGTGTTCAACGGTACAGAGATTGCATCGCTCAACATCCCGGATCAAGTAACAGATGTCACCGGAGTATTCAACGGATTAAATAGCAAATTAACCTCCGTCACTCTCGGTAACGGGATAAAGGCACTTCCCGAAGGAATATTCAACAGTTTCTCCGCCCTACAAAGTGTCAGAATAGGAACCGGTGTCACCAAACTGCCAAGCAATACGTTCTATTATTGCAAGGCGTTGACCGATGTTACCATCGGAGCTAATGTCACGACTCTGGACGCTTATAGCTTCGGCTATTGCACAGCCTTGAAACAACTCAGCATCCCGGAGAAAGTAACCGATATACACGAAAATGCTTTTTACGGTACGGCCTTGACAGACTTAGCCCTAAATATGGAAGAGATCAAAGATTACGCCTTCAACAACCGGACGGATCTGACCCAAATTACCATCGGCAAAAACGTAAAACGCATCGGCGTTCAAGCATTCGGATATACCAATATCACAAACATCACACTACCCGAAAATCTGACTACTATTGCCGAAAAAGCTTTCTATGGAACTAAGCTGCAAAACATCCGCATCCCGGCATCGGTAAAAACCGTAGGGTCACAAGCATTCTACAACTGCAAAGAACTGCAAAGCGTGGAAATAGCAGCCGGCTCGGTATCGATCGGCAAACAGGCTTTCCAAGCCAGCCCGAAATTAACCACCGTCATCATGAAAGAAGGCGGCGAAAAGAACATTGCAACAGAAGCATTCTACAACTGCCCGGCACTGGAACAAGTCACTCTTGCTTCCACCGACTCCATTGGCACACGGGCCTTCTCCAACTGCCCGAAGCTGGCAAGCATCCATATACCCGCCAAAACCATAGGTGCCTATGCCTTTGCCAATTGCAGTACACTGACCGATGTGACCTTCGCCGAAGGCATGGACTCTATCGCCGACTACGCTTTTGTCAACTCAACGAATATCAACAGGGTGGCATTGCCGAACAGTCTGCGCACAATCGGCGCCTATGCATTCAGTGCCGAAAATAAAGAGAACTCATTAAGGAGCATCAGTTTCGGGAACAATCTGGAAACCATCGGAAAGAATGCGTTCTATAAAAGCACACAGGTAAAGGACATCGTCATCCCCGACAAAGTAAAAACCATACGGCTCAATGCTTTCAGTAACTGTGAAAATCTGCGTACGGTAAGCGTAGGCAGTGGAGTAGTCACCGTTGAACCCTTTGCTTTCAATGCCAACCCCAACCTGATGTCCATCACATGGAACAGTAAAACACGTATCGAAAACGATGCTTTCAACAGTTATGCCAAAAACTGCCTGATGTATGTCACCGCACAGACAGAGGTTCCTCAAAAATGGTATAATGTGATTCGCGACGGGGTGGCCGAGAACATTGAAATAGCAGATAAATATCCGTTCCATTGCTGGAAAGCATTTGAAGCGAAGAAAGCCATATTCCGCAAGACGTTCAGTCTGGAAACCGGACGTGGCAACGTGTCCAAGGGATGGGAGTCAATCACACTGCCATTCGATGTCAGCCGCATATGGTTCGAGTCAAAAAGTACCGAGCTCCTGCCGTTCGGCGCAGAAGGAGCAAGTACACGCCGTTTCTGGCTACGCGAACTGGGAGAAAACGGATTCCAGTCGTGTCAGCAGATAAAAGCACATACCCCTTACATTATCGCCATGCCGAACAACCGGGAATATGACGAGCAATATAACATCACCGGAGAGGTGCAATTCATAGCCGAAGATTACCGGATACCTGTCACGCCCGAAGTTCTGCCAATCGTAGAAGGACCGAAATTCAATTTTGTCCCGACGCTTACAGCAGTCGAACAATCACAGGAGGTATATGCCCTGAACATCGATCCATACAACACGGAAGAGACAACCGGTAGCGTATTCGAACGTTATCGCCGTGACGTAAAGCCGTTCGAAGCTTACGTTACAGACAAACCGGGGTCGCTCAATGCGCCGCTCATGTTCAGTATCGGTGACAATGGCGGTGGTGCCACCGACATACGCATAACGCTGGGCGAAACCATCGATAACGTGAAAGCATACAGCCGAAACGGTATCCTTTACATCGAATCGGACTGTACACGTACCATCGAAATTTATGGTGTAAACGGCATGTTGCTCCGTAATGCAGAAGTGAATGAAGGAATCAATCAGGTGACCGACCTTGATGAGGGCGTCTACTTCCTTGAAGGACAAAAAGTGATTGTGAAACAATAAAATCATCATTGAGCCTCAAACAGAAAACCAACCATTACTGAAACCATTACTGAAAAGAAACCCGTCATCGGCATGTATTTGTCAATGACGGGTTTCTTTTCAGTAATGATTAAACGATGACCGGGTAGCACTGAAGTTGTTAATTTGACAAGTACAGGGAGGAAGCGTTTTTCGAGTCAATGAGGGCCGCCCGATACAAGGAAGTAGTC
>ERZ827037.2082-NODE-2082-length-18248-cov-3.637718_pt1 | contig 18248 bp, 19 predicted proteins | sample MGYA00519924_ERZ827037 | MGnify/ENA primary metagenome ERZ827037 (study PRJEB31778, sample SAMEA3449250) | human gut metagenome | biome: human gut; feature: human-associated habitat; material: faeces | place: United Kingdom | collected 2010/2012 ...
CGACGGAGACTTGTTTCATTGCTAATTATTCGGGCAGGCACCGGATAGAAGTATATGCAGTACGTTATATACCACGTACCGGACAAAGTGTGAAAGGCGACTTGCTGTTTCAGGAATGGGTCTCAAATCCCGGTATGAATATCAGGAATATTCGGGTGGGCTATAATGATCGTCCTGATTTCTGTCCCGATCGTCCGGTGCGTCCCGGCTATGATGTAGTGATGAACCGTACAGAGTTCGACCGTTTTCTGAGAACTGTGAAAGACAAACATTTCGACTCAGACCGTAACAAGCTGATTGAAACTACACTTGTTTCGACAGGCTTCACTTCCGACCAATGTCTCCAATTAGTAAATCTGTTCAGTTTCGATAGTGAAAAGATAAAACTGATGCAGGCTATGTATCCACGGATTGTTGATAAACCCAATTTCTATCTGGTCATCGAAAGCCTGACTTTTCAGTCGGATAAAAACAAGATGAACGAATTTGTGAGAAAATACCATAATCAACGTAACTAAAACCTATAAGAATTATGAAAAAAATACATGTTTCGGCGATATTAATCTTGCTTGTTGTTATGAGTAGTTGTGCAGGCTTGATCATAAACTTCAAAAACAGTCAGCTAATGAGTATCCAGAAAGGAATGACACAACAGGAAGTGAAGACGATTCTTGGAAAGCCCAATTACAGACGCTTTGATGGAGCAATGGAAGAGTGGGAATATCGAAGCCTGTCTCTTATTTCGGGAGAGTATAAAGTGGTGGTGATAACGTTTGAGGATGGAAGGGTTTCGGGTATGGATACATTTACGACGCGGGATTTCCAAGAACATCCTCTGCCGCCGGCACCTTGTATACATTAAAAATGGGATGTTTTCCTAAAAAAGTTTCACTTTTAAGATATAGGTTATGAAAAAGATACATACTTTTGGCATTCTGTTGTTGATGATGATGCTTGTCAGCTGTGTCACTGCCGGTGCCGGGTTTACGAATGAACAATTGTCCGGTATCCATAGGGGGATGACACTGGAACAGGTTAAGGAGGTACTCGGAGCGCCTGCTTACAGGAGTTTTGATGATAAAGGCGAAGAGTGGGAATTCCGTGTAATGGTACTCTCCGGATGGTCGGTTGTCCGGGTACGCTTTGTGGATGGTAAAGTGACGGAGATGGAATCTTATTTGGAGAGAGACAAAGATTGCCATACCAGAACGGAAAATAATAAAATAGAAAAGATATGATACGCAAATTGATACTCGGTTTTTGTTTTCTGCTGGCAATGTTTCCGGCAAGTGCTTTCTCTTTGGAGGGCCTCTCTGTTGAAAGCCCAAGAGAACAGGTGGTGGTATTTATTGATGGGAAGCAGGTGTGCCGGCCTACATATAGTTGTTTTATCGCTAACCTGCATGGTGGCAGTTATCGGGTGGAGGTATATGCCGCCCGTCGTGGAAACCGCTTTGAAAGAGAGAACTTATTGTTTGATGAGCGTGTTTATTGTTCGGGTAGGGAGGTGAAGGAGATCGTCATCGATGGTCCGGACAGACCGGAGCACAGACCGGGCAGGCCGGATAAGCCCGGACACCGGCCGGATGGTTTCAATTCCAGGGAGCCGGTGATGAGCGACAGCTCTTTCAATCAGTTCATGAGCTCATTGAAAAAGCAGCCTTTTGAATCCGACCGTAACGCTTTACTTGACAATGCATTGATAAGTTCGTATTTTACTACCGACCAATGTATACGGTTACTGGAATTTTATACATTTGACAGTGAAAAGAAACCGTTCCTTAAGAAAATATATCCGAGGATTGCCGATAAGGCGAATTTCTTCCGGGCATTGGATAAACTGACCTTTAGTTCGGATAAGGAGGAGGTAAATCAGTTTATAAAGGTATATCATGAGAATAATAACTAAAAAGACTTACTGATTATGAAACGAATTATTTTAATATTATTTGCCATCGGGATAACTGCCATGAGCAGTGTGAGTATGGCCGCTATGAGCAATAGCAGAGTTCGTAAGGAGACGCGTTTCCTGACAGATAAGATGGCGTATGAACTGAACCTGAATACTGCCCAGTATAATGATGTCTACGAGATCAATTTCGATTTTATCTATTCCATCCGCTATCTGATGGATGACGTGATACGTGGATACGAATGGGCGTTGGATGATTATTATAATTATCTGGATGTACGTAACGACGACTTGCGTTGGGTATTGAGCGATGCGCAGTATCGACGTTTTCTGCAAGCCAATTATTTCTATCGTCCGATCTATGCAAGTGGTGGCGGATGGAATTTCCGTGTCTACATTACTTATACCAATCGTAACTATTTCTATTTTCCGAAACCCTACCATTATCGTAGCTATTCGGGAGGACATTACCGGACGCATTTTCACAATGTAAGCTATTATCGCGGAAGGTATAACCATAGTTATTATAGAGGAGATTATAGTGTGAGAAATGATCGGGTATATCATACGAATCGCCGCTCCGATTTCGGTTCGGTAAATATTCGTCCGAATACAAGCACAAGACCGAGTTCGAGACCGGGTACAACAACCACTCGTCCCAGTGTGTCTACTCGCCCGAGTACCGGTACAACCCGTCCGAGCACGGGCGCGAGTACCCGCCCGAGTAATACCTCTTCGTCATCATCGAGCCGGGAGAATTCGTCAAGTAGCCGAAGGGAAAATAACAGTTCGGGCAGCAGTACACCGGTAAATAATAACACAAATTCTGGGAGTAGCAGGCGCAGTAGCAGTTCTTCAACAAGCCGGACAACTACATCTCCAAGCAGTAGTAGCTCAAACTCCAACCGTAGTACTACGCGTAGCAGTACTCGTAGCAGTTCGGTATCCAACGGACAATCCAGTCGCGGTTCTTCTGCTTCAAGTTCTTCTTCCGGCAGTAGCAGCCGGAGAAGTTCTTCTTCAAATTCTTCCGAACGGGGAAGCAGTTCGTCAAGAAGATAACTAATACTAATAATATATGTGTACGGACCTAAGTGCCCGTTTAGGTAAAGGAGCCCATCGTTTCAATAGGAAGAAACGATGGGTTTCATCTTATTGGCACAATGTGTTCCATCCGGTTGGAACAATGTGTTTCATCTGGATGAAGCAAGTGGTTTCAATATGTTGAAACTAATCCGGATCCTAATCTTCCGAGTGTATAGGCAACTATAAACGGTCATTCGTATAATAATATCAGCTAAATATCGTTATTCTATAAAGTTATGGAACGTTTAAAGACATTTACAGATAAACGAGGAAGTCTGACTCTTCTTGAAGTAGGTCAGGATATACCTTTTGAAGTGGCACGTGTATTCTGGATACATAATGTACCTGAAGGACAAGAACGGGGACAACATGCTAATACGGAATTATCCGAGTATCTTGTGGCTGTAAGTGGTAGTTTCGATATCTGGACGGAGGATGAAACGGGGCGTAAATATTATCATTTGTCTTCTCCTTCCGAAGGCTTGTTGATTCCTCCGGGAATGTGGAAAGTAATGAGTAATTTTTCATCGGACGCTGTTGTGCTGGTTTTAGCTTCTCATCCTTATTGCCTGGACAATTATATTAATTCATACGACGATTTTCTGGAATATATAAAGAAATGATACCCGCTACCCAAGACTTGCAGTTGAATATAGTTCGTTATACAGCGGAGCAGAAGACTGTTTGGGATAGTTTTGTTGCTACCTCTAAAAACGGTACGTTTTTGTTTATGCGTGATTATATGGATTATCATGCAGATCGTTTTGCAGATCATTCTCTGATGTTTTACAAAGGAGGGCGGTTGATAGCTTTATTGCCCGGCAATGAGAGTGATGATACTTATTATTCGCATGGCGGGCTGACATACGGCGGGGTTTATTCTTTCTTATCATGCCACTGCAACGGTAGTGTTGGAGGCGTTTTACCTCTTATGCCGCTATTTAAAGGGGACTGCCGGAGTTGGTAGGATCGTTTATCGTACCATTCCATTTATTTATCATAATTATCCGTCGGAAGAGGATTTGTATGCCCTTTTTCGGTTGAATGCCCGTTTGACAGAGCGGAAAATCTCTTCTGTGGTAATACCGGAAAAAGGATACCCATTCAGTACTCTCCGTCGCCGTAAGTTGAAACAGGCTCGTAATCATGGACTGAAAGTCTGCCAGGATGAAAATTTTGATGCTTTTTGGCCGGTTTTGGAACAAAATCTCCAACAACGTCACGACAGATTGCCTGTTCATTCTTTGAAAGAAATGGTCTGTTTGAGTCGTCTTTTCCCGGAAGAAATAAAACTTTACCGGGTGTTGGACGGTGAAGAGACTGTAGGAGGATGTGTAATGTATCTTACCGGAGAAGTAGCTCATGTTCAGTATATTGCTTCTACCGGACAAGGTCGGGAAATGGGGGCACTCGATATCTTATTTGATTATTTGATTCATCAAATTTATACCGATAGGAAGTATTTTGATTTCGGGGTCTCTGTGGAGGATGGAGGCCGTTACTTGAATGAAGGGTTGATCTTTCAGAAAGAGGGATTTGGCGGACGTGCGGTGATGTATGATACGTATGAACTTTCTTTAAAATCTGTACTAAATGATTAAGTATTTTGATTTACAGCGTATTAGTGACTCTTTTGAACCGGAGCTATCGGAAACGGTGGTTCGTGTAACCCGTTCCGGTTGGTATCTTCAAGGAGAAGAGACCCGTGCTTTTGAAGAGGCTTTTGCCGGATATTGCGGAACCCGATATTGTATTGGTGTAGGAAATGGTTTGGATGCCTTGACCCTTATTTTTATGGCTTATCGCGAGTTGGGAGAGATGCAGCCGGGAGATGAAGTGATTGTTCCTGCCAATACATATATTGCTTCTATTTTGTCTGTGGTTCGTGCCGGGCTGAAACCCGTGTTTTGCGAGCCTTCTTTTGATTCCTGTAATATAGCGCCCGAAGCGATAGAAACTTTGATTAATTCCCGGACTAAAGCGATACTTCCCGTACATTTATATGGAAGATGTGCTGATATGCAACCTATATTGAATATAGCGGCATCTTATCGTCTGAAAGTTGTGGAGGATGCTGCACAATCGCATGGGGCGGTTTATCATGGAAAACGTACCGGTAATCTTGGAGATGCGGCCGGATTCAGTTTCTATCCGGCAAAAAATCTTGGAGCTTTGGGAGATGGCGGTGCAGTGACAACGAATGACCAACAGCTTGCTGCGATGATACGTTCTATTGCCAATTATGGTTCTTCTGCCAAGTATGTTCATCTTTGCAAGGGAATTAACAGTCGCCTTGACGAGCTGCAGGCTGCTGTGCTTCGGCTTAAATTGGCTCGTCTGGATGTCGATAATGAGCGACGCCGAAATATTGCCTGCCGATATCTTGATGGAATTAAAAATCCTCTGTTGACTTTACCGTCTGTCGATGACTGGAAACAACATGTATTTCACATTTTTCCGGTTTTTTCTTCTTGTCGTGACAGATTGCAAGCCTTTCTTGCAGCGGAGGGAATACAGGCACAGATACACTATCCGATACCTCCGCATAAACAGGAAGCCTTTACCGAATATAGCTCTCTGTCATTGCCGGTGACTGAACGAATACATCGGGAAGAACTCAGTCTGCCGATGTCTCCGCTGATGACGGATGAAGAGGTCGATACGGTAATTGCCGCACTGAACCGGTTTGTGTAAGAAAAAGAGTACAGTTTTTTAATGTGCTTCCCAAAAATCAACATATTGCTGTGCCACCTTTACATAGTTATGATGTTTTCTTACATATTCGATACTTTGCGCTGATAATTCCGGAATACGTTCCTTGTTTAATACGATGTATTCTAATTTTTGGAAGATATCTTCTTCGGAGGGATATACATTGATAATGGGACGTAGCTCTTTTTCATTTATTATTTCATAATTTTCTTCTTCTCCGCCGCCCAGCACAATCACTCCTTTTGCCATGGCTAATAATGAATTCATGGAAGGAGTGTATGAGTAGAGCTGGTCTAATTGTACATCAGCATCATCCATTAATTTTTGATAAATCGCGTACGGAGCATCGATCGCTTCTGTGATACGACATTGGTCCGGGTATTTTTTTTGTATCTCTTTTAAGACGGGATACATAATATCCGTTCCTTTTATATCGCTCCGTGCAGACTGGATGCCAATGAAAAAGTTTACTTTCTCAGGCTCTGTCCGTACACGGCTCGTAATATTGGAGTAATCGATAGGGAGGGGAATAAAAGTCGTTTTATCGGGAAAATAGGGAATATAGGCTACATAGTATTCCCATAGGCAAGCTATAATGCCGTTACAGGTTTGGGCAATTTCTTTTGTTGTATAAGCTGTATTCCCATAAAGGCATTCTTGAAGGATATTGTGATTGTTTGCAGTATAGCGTTCTTTATCTCCGATTTTGAATTCTGAATAGCGAAGGGCATTTGTTTTCATACATAAACTGGTCCAATAAAAGTCATTTCCAAAAGCACCCAAAAAAACTTTTTTATTGTGCTTACGCAGGTATTGGTAGATATACAAACATTTTTGAGCTTTTAGATGTAGGAAACATGGATTGATTAATTGCACCACATCGTATCCTTTTAATAGAGGAAGAACACGAAGTAATTGTAGTACATATTGTATGCCGTCTAATATACTATCAGATTGTCTTGTGAGAGAAATATCACGTTGATAATTTCTCCAACGGTCTCCGTTGGAGACAACACATACTTCGTGTCCTAACTTACGAAGTCCTTCCGCTAGTGTCCAATGCAAATTACTGAATTCTCCGAGAAGTAGTATTTTCATAAATGCGTTAATAAATTAATAATTGTTTGAGCAATGGTGTATTTCCAAGAATATTTATTCGCTGGAAGTGGAATATATTTGTCTACTGCAAGTTTCTTTGTTTCAGACAGAATAAAAGAGAGTGAACGCCGGTTAAGTATAAGTTGCTGTATATAGTCTATTGTTAAAAAATGTATTCTTCGTTGTAGAGCTTTTTGCTGAAGCGGAGTCACCTTGTACTCTGTTTCTAAAAAGCTACGTAAATAGGATAAAATATTGTAGAAATCTTTTACGTGCTTTAGCCCTTGTTCCTCGTCTCTTTGATAAGTAATAGATTGAGGGTGTTGAAAATATGCATATATATGCCAATTGGTAATAATCGTTTTTTGAGCATAAAAATATAGCAAAGCAACAAAAGCTTCATCTTCATGATATGTATTTTCTGGGAAAAAAAGTTGATGTTTTATTAATAGTTCCTTTCGCACAAAATGGATACAGGCAGCTCCCATAAAATTGCATTTAGCCATAAATTCTGCTCCTGATGTGTATATTGTATGTCGACACTTTTTCTTTTTTTGAGATTGATTGGCTTGTATTACTTTTTGGAACTTAAAAGATAAGACATCAGGATGTTCTTTTTCTAAGAAATCGAGACAATGAAGTAAAGAATTAGGAAATAAATAGTCGTCTGCATCTACGAAAAGAATATATTCTCCATTAGCTTGAAGAATACCATTATTACGGGCTGCACCTGCACCTAAATTTTTTCCATTACCATCTGCAATAATCAGTTCATATTTTTCTAATGGTATAGCTTGATTGTTAATGGAATCGATACAGTACTGCAACAAAGTCTTGTCAGCTTTTCCATAGAATGGGATAATGATGCTTAATTGAGGATTCATGAATACAAATATAATTGTTTTATTTAATATGTAGCCATAGTCTTCTAAGAGAAAAAACACAGTTTATTAATATTAATAAACTGCAGAATGTATATCCTGCCCATGGATTTATTGGTATCCCATAATAGATTGTAATAAAACTGACTATTGAAGTTGTCATTGTGAAAAAAAACAATCTAATAACTTCTTTGTTGAATTTAATGTTAAATTTGTAGCGGCAAATGCTGCCTACTACAATAAAATAACAAATATAACTAATAAGGAAAGCAATGCCAATACCTTTGATTCCAGCTAAAGTATATCCTATAATATTGCTACTTAAAATGATTATTGAAGATAATAGTTCGGTACCGAGAAATAAACGATGTGCTCCTTTAACGATAAGTATATATCCTAAACAGGTTGAAGTTACTTTGAAAATCATTCCCAATATAGCCCATGACAGAAAGGGAATGACTGGTAAGAAAGACTTTGTAAGGAGTAACTGTACGATTAAAGGAGCGGTAGGCAGAAAGATGGCAATTACCGGGCATAATATCAATAATGATACTACTGTCTGTTGATTCATGATGGAACTTAATTTCGTGTTTTGGGTGTGGACTGCTGCCAGACGCGGATAATAGTCTGTACTCATTGCCACAAAAATAAGACCTACATACTTATCAATTAACCCGAACCCGGATTGATAGATACCTACATCTTGCAGACCACCATGACTTCTGAGGTAAATATTAAATAAATAACTGACTAATGTACTGGCAAAACCGCTGATTGTGAGTATCGCTCCGATGGTAATGATGCTTTTACCTTCTTGGCAGATGGGGAGGGGAGGAGTCTTTTGCTTGTCACGAAATAGTAAAGTAGCGAAATAACCGCAGATAGAGGAAAGGATAATGGCGGCTACAATGCCATCTGTTCTCCATATGTAATATATAGGTAGGGAGATTAACAGGCCTGCGGATGCACCGATTAAATTGGCTTGTGCCAGAATCCGGAGACGCCGGAAGCCTTGGAAGATGGCCAATTCGCCTTTCGTTAGCGTATCAAATAGTAATGTGCAGGCTAACCACATATAAGCTCCTGTAAAATCCCGGTTACCGAAGCTCCACTGTGATAACCATGGGGAAAGAGTTAATATCACTGCTGAACCGAATAGTCCGGCATACAAACTCATTTGTCTCACCAAAGAAGCTGTTTGTGCCGCCTTCTGGGGATTGCCTGCGGCAGATATACTTTTTACTCCACCTTGATTAATCCCCAATCCTGTAATGCTTTGCACCATGCTTATGGTATTATTCAACAGTCCTAATAATCCTACACCGTCTACTCCAAGAAGCAATGCTACCACTTTGGTACGTACCAAAGTTAGCAGAACTTGAAAAGCTTGCACTCCCCCAAAGAGGGCAGTGGTTTTTACGATACTTCTATATTCTTTTTGTTGTTCCATAAAGCGGGAGACAAAGATAATTAAAAATAGTATACTGTCCGCATATAAGCGTACATGTGTTCATTTTCGTACATATTAGATTTTTGATTAATTGCTGATAACCAGTGTGTTATTGCTTTGGCATATTACTTGCATTCATACACATGAAGACAAGCATCAAAAAAGAGTAGAAAAAAAACAGAAAATGATGCAACCTTTGAATGAATAGATACGTCTAATGTATAAATGGGAAAAAGTTTAACTAAATAAATAGATACGATTATGAAAGCAACAGTATTTTTCAGAATGATTGTTTTGGCAGCTATGGTAGTTATAGGCATTACAAATGCAGAGTTGAAAGCTCAGGAAGAAAACTTCGTAACTAATGAAATTAAAGATGGTGATCTTGTTACTTCAAAAGTGATTTATAGAATGGATGGTTCTCTTTACAGACATATGAAATACGATTTTTCTTATGATAACCAGAAGAGAATGACTGCTAAAGAAGCATTTAAATGGGATGGAAGTCGTGATAAATGGGTGCCTTATTTTAAGATAACTTATTTATATGGCGGCAATGAAATAACTATGGAATACGCCCGCTGGAATGAACGTCATAAAGCTTACATTGATTCGGTAGAGAAAAGTGTTTATGAGCTTAATGCGGATAATATGCCGGTGGCATATGTAAATTACAAGTGGAATGAAGCAGGGAAAGACTGGAGTTTGAATACTTTGAATAAATGCGACAATGATTTTGAACTGATAGCCATTGCTTATTAAACTATATTGTAATAAAAATAGAGAGAAATGTCAGGCTTCGTATTTCCGAAAGGTTATACGAAGCCTTTTATTATGGAATTATAATTTTAAGCGTGGTATACGATCCTCCATTATATACACGTATTAAATAGAATCCTTCAGCTAAAACATCTGTTGGCAGAATAAAATAACTTTCGGATGGGTGAACCGTATTCGTGACAATGATTTGTCCGTTGACAGAAAGAACTTCTACCTTATTTATATTTTCTCCTTTCAAGGTTAAGTAACCGTCGCGGGGATTACCGAAGATTTGAATTCTGTTTTTGGCGGTGACTTCCTGATGACCGTTTCCTGTTGTTTGTCCTAACATCAAAGTTGTGATGATCGGATCATGGTCGGAACAACGGTATGGGTCCGGAGAATAATCTGCAGCATATTTATAACCGAATTTACTTTGTTCATCTGCGTTAATATGCCAGGGGAATGCATCTGTTACTTGTTTACTCATGCTGATAGAAGCAATTGAATGATCCAGATAACCGGTAGCTCCGTTATAAACATAGCTATAATCCAGGGGAGAGAATTGTTCGAGCAGATTTGTCAAAGAAGCGTTTGTTAATATTCGGATGGGGTCTTCTTTGGAGTATGCGTTTAAATCACCCAATATCAATATATCCGGATCCTCGTAATAGCTGATCAGGGCATTCAATTCATTGATGAGTGTACGAGTCTCGGATTGCCGTTGAATATTTGAGCTTCCTTGCCCGTCGTATTGATCGGCATTGCTTCCGTTACCGCTTGACTTTGATTTGAAGTGATTTAATGAGATTATCAATCTTTCCTGATTCTCTTTCAGATCAAAAGCTTGTGCCACATGGCGGAGTTTAAGGTACGAGCCGATGGTACGGAATTCTTTGTAGGGTGTTACTTTGGTTGTATTGTAAACAAATACATTTTTAGTGTAGGTACTTTCGTGGCTATCTCCGCTATCTATATAAGCATATTTATCCGTTCCCACTGCTTCATTTAGTCCGTTTACTATATCTTGTACGGCCGTTCTTCCTTCACCAACCTCGCAAAGAGCATATATATCTGCATTCATGGCTTTAAGGGCGGCAAGGATTTTTGTACGTTGCCTTGTGAACTCGGCTTGATTGGCTGCACCATATTGGGAATTCCATAAGGAGCTGTCCGATATATAAAAGTTTAAGTTGAAACTGGCTATTTTCAAATCTTTGCTTCATATACTTGTCTTTTTTAGTTTATGAAGCAAAGATAACTGATATTATTGATTATTCGATTGCTTTTCCTTTGTAGAAGTCGAGAATCTTGGTGCGGAACAGGTAGTCATATTTTGCCTGTATTTTGTCTGATAATGATTTTGTTAGATTTTGTTTGGCTTCATTGTATTCCACAAAAGTGGCTTTCCCGTTATCGAATTTCTCACTCATCAGACGGAAAGATTCTTCATTGGCAGTAACGGCTGCCATACTGCTATTGAACTTACTTTCGGCAGCTACAGCGTTGTACCATGCCTGTTGAATCTCTTTGTAAAGCACTTTCTTGGTGTTGTCCAGTTGCAGGGCAAGGTTGGTTTGCTGCAACCGGGCACTGCGAACACGGTTACGGGTAGCCAAGCGGTTGAATAATGGCACACTCAGATTGAATCCGATGCCTTTATTCAGATTATTTTTCAATTGAGAACCGAAGCTGTGTTCGGCAGAACCGTTCAATGTATAGAAATTTGTTCCTATACTTGCTCCGAAAGAAAGTTGTGGATAATAATTACTTTGAGCTATGCGTATGCTTTTTTCGCTTCCTTCCAAGCGGAATTGCGCAGCTCGGATACCGGGTTTATTGCTCAATGCTTCCGTATATATATCGTCCGGTGCTGTCAACGGAACGAAGTTTACTACAGTATCAGGTTGTGCGAGTGTAAATCCTTCGGGGGTAGGCAGTTCCAATAACTGACTTAGATCCAGCAGAGCCAGCTGGTAATTGTTTTCAGCTTGTACCAGGCTCATTTCGTCTTGTGCCACACGGGCTTTAGCTTCGGCTACTTCGGCAGACGAAGCCTTTCCTACTTCGGCAAGGCGGATGATACGTTTGCATTGTTCTTTACTGAGTTCCGTCTGGCTGGCTGCTACCTTACTGAGTTCCATATTGAACAAAACCTGTAGATAAGAGGAAGTTACATTGATAGCAATGTCCTCCTTAGCCTTGTTCAGGTCTTCGATTGCCGCTTTAAGGTTCAGTTTGGAAAGTGCATACTGATTGGGCAGTTGCAGTCCGGTGAACAACGGAACATTGGTATTAAGTCCGAATTGTGTACTGCCACTGTTTACATCACTGTATGTATTGTCTTTGGGTGACTGTGAACGTCCCCAGCTCCAATTTTGCCCTGCCGAACCGCTCAGATTCGGCAGCCTTGCCCATTTTGCCGTATTTACTTCTATGGCATTTTGTTCAGCTTCATTGGCTGTCTGCTGGATTTCGATATTGTGTTCGATGGCATAGTCGATACATTGGCGTAGCGTCCATCCTTCCTGCGCCTGGCTGGTGACGCAGAGTGTGGCAAGAGAGAATATAATAAGTCCTTTTTTCATAATTTCCTGTTATTGATTTTATTATTTATCTTTCTTTTCTGCCCCACGGATTTTATCTTTCGCTGTCACGCCGCTTTTTATCTCTATTTTGATACCATCGCTCATGCCGGCAGTTACTGGTTTGCGTTGGAATTTTTGTTCCGGTACCGAATCTGTCATTACATAGACAAAAGTGGAGTCGCCACTGAACTCAATAACACTTTCAGGCACTGCTAAGGTCTGTTGGGCGCGTTGAAGCACAATTTCTGCATTTGCCGAATAGCCTGAACGGATTTGTACGCTGTCGGGTACGGATACTGCTGCTTTTATCTCAAATTGGTTAGCGCCGTTTTCCTCCACCCCTTTAGGAGAAATATATTCCAGTTTGGCATCGAATGTCAGATTTTGTAATGCGCCGATGGTTAGTTTTACAGGCATTCCTTCGTGAATACGTCCGACTTCCGTTTCGTCTATCTTACCTTTAAAAATCAAATCATTCATATTGGCCACCGTAGCGATGGTTGTTCCGTCATTGAACGTATTACTCATAATTACGGAGTTACCGGCTTTTACCGGGACATCCAATATCAGCCCGTCTATTGTCGAACGGATTAAAGTACTGGAGAGTGAAGCGCTGTTTTTAGTAATCCCTTCTTTGATAATTTCAAGTGCATCTTTAGCCGTCTGTACTTCTACACGCGCCTGTTTCAGTGCCACTTCGCTTTTTTCGAAGTCTTCGCGGCTGATGAGTTTGTCTTTGAACAACTTCTCTACGCGGTCAAAATCCGTCTGTGCCTGTTTCTCATTAATTTCCGCCAGGCGTACACGGCTTTCGGCAGAGTTTACCTGTCCTAACTCCGGGATTACCTTTACTTTGGCAATCACTTCACCTTTGCGGATGCTCTGTCCGGCTTCTTTGTATACTTCGTCAATGATACCCGAGATTTGAGGCTTGATGAGGATTTCATCGCGAGGCTCTACTTTACCCGTGGCCACTGTTGTTTTTTGTAGATCGGTGATCTCGGCGTTTACTGTTTCGTATACAACAACTTTCGGTCTTGATTTCATCCACAGGAATACAAATGTCCCTATGATACCGGCTGTTAGGACTACCAGCAATGTGATTTTCAGAAATTTTTTCATCTTAGTCTTATTTTTTGATTTTATATTTTTCTTTTTTATCTCTCTTTGATTTGCCAATTGTGATTATTCGTCACGGATGGCTTCAATCGGTTTAATGGCCATTGCCCGGTAGGCGGGTGCCAGTCCTGCCAGCATGCCCAATGTGATTAATAATGCACAAGTGCCCACAGCCAAACCGAATGTAACCTGGAAGCCGAAAGACCTCCCACTGTCACTGGTGATGGTCATATCCATCACTTGAAGTACTAATACGGCAAATGAGATTCCCATCATTCCGGCTATTGTGGTAAGTACCATGCTTTCAGAAAGAATTTGTTGGAGTATATCCTTGGGACGGGCACCGATCGCACGGCGAATACCGATTTCGGTAGTACGTTCGCGCACTGTTACCATCATGATGTTTGATACCCCGATGGCTCCTGCTAACAGAGTACCCAATCCTACCATCCAGATAAGAATGCGTATACCTGTGAATAGGTTATCCATCATTGAAAACATAGCCTCTGTGTTTAATACCATGATGGCTTGTTTGTCATCCGGTGATATGAAGTGTGCTTCTTTGATAATACGTTCTACTTCCGGCTGTATATCTGTCACTTTCAAACCCGGTTTGACAGTAAAGCAGGCCAACTCTATGTTACGTCCCAGGTTATAAGCCCGTTGCATGGTTGTAAAAGGCAATATAACAGATTCGGATGATTGCCCTTGGATGCTGATATTTCCTTCTGCCACCGATAATCCGATGACACGATAGTAAATTCCGTCTACGCGAATGTATTTTCCTAAAGGATCGGTGCCCGGTGTAAACAGGCTTTCATACACACGTTTCCCGATGACACATACTTTGCGCGCTTCGCGTATATCCACATCATTTATAAATCTCCCGAGGGAAATATCTTGTGCTTCGATATTCTCATATTCGGGATGTAGTCCTTTCACGATACAATCGAATTTTTTGTCTTCATATACCGATTTAGAGCCCCAACGGGCAATGGAAGGGGTGATAAGCTCGATCCCGTCTACATTTTTGCGTATACGTTCGATGTCGTCGATATTTAAGCTCCACCAGCGTCCTTTACGGAATCCTTTGTAGGCCTCGCCTGTTTTCTGCGGCCATGCAAAACCGGAGTTTGTGGCGAATCCTTCAAACTGCACCTGCATGGCATTTTGCATACCCTGTCCGCCTCCAATGAGTGCCACGAGCATGAAAATACCCCAGAATACTCCGAATGCCGTAAGCAGGCTCCGGGTTTTGTTTCTTGTTATCGTGATAAGGATTTCCTCACACGTGTCTATGTCTATTCGCATCTTGAATAATTTGCCAATGTGCTAATGTGCCAATGTGTCAATTGGCTGCGCACGGTTAATTAGTTATTTAATTTGTTATTCAATTATTCAATTTCCTAATTTCCCAATTTTTTCCATTGGCATATTGGCACATTGAATAATTGGCACATTATTAGTCTGCTCTGAGCGCTTCTATCGGGCTGATGGTTACTGCTTTCCGGGCAGGGAAGAATCCGGCTAAAGTGCCTGCTATGACTAATGTCAGAGTGGCTTGTATGGCAATTCCCAAATCTACCGTCGGATTAGAGAATACGGTTTCCGACCACATACCGTTATCCATTTGCTGGTTTCCGAAAGCGCTGTTCATCCATTCGGTTACTGCAATGCCGCTGACCATTCCTATATATCCGAAAAAAGTAGTGATTGCAACGCTCTCTACGATAATGAGCCATAAGATAGACCGTGGTTTTGCTCCCAATGCTTTGCGGATGCCGAATTCCCGGGTTCGTTCTTTTACGGTAATCAGCATGATATTCGAGACTCCTACAATTCCGCTCAGCAGTGTGAAGATACCTATCACCCAAATAGCTATCCGAAGCATATTCATGGCTCCCATGTTGCGCAGGTAATTGGTAAACCGGTTCCATATCCAGATGGCACTTTCGTCAGTAGGATCGAAGCGGTGGTGGGCTCCTAATACTTTGCGGTATTGAGTTTCAAAAGCCTTGTTGTCTTCTATTGACTTCAGATTTTTGGTGGTGAAAATGATATTGTTTACTTTATTTCCTTCATTATAAATGAGTTGTAGAGTTGTAAAAGGAATATATGCATCACTTGAACTGTTGTCTCCCTGGTCTTTATACAGCCCTACTACCTGATAGATAATCCCCCCTGTTTTTACGTTTTGTCCGATAGGTTCTGTATGAGTTTTATCGAAAAGGATTTCGGCTGTTTTGGTATTGAGAACAATCACCTTCCTGCATTGTCGTATATCTATCTCATTAATGAACCGTCCTTTGGATAGTTTTACCGTTTCTACTTCCGGGAAATTCGGGAATACTCCTGTTAGTCTTAGGTTGACATATTCTTTACCAAAATTTAGATTGGTACTATTTTGATATAAGGTTGCACCGACTTCGATTACATTTTCTTGGAACTGTTCTTTGGTTATGTCTAAGTCCTTGTTATCCAGCTTAACCCTTCGTCCTTCTTTCAGCCCTTCATACGATTTGGTAGTCCACCCGGGAAATATCTTGATAGAATTCAAGGCCCGTTCCGAAGACGATTGTTCGAATGCGTGGATCAGCCCGTTGCCTGCCCCTAACAGTACGATAAGCATAAAGATGCCCCATGCTACGGCAAATCCTGTGAGGAATGTGCGCAATTTGTTCCGTTTGATGGTACCATATATTTCTTGCCAAATGTCAAACATGATTTTATTTAGATTTATTCCCTACGGTCATGACCATTGTTTAATCTTTGAACACATAGGTACGTTTACGATTTACGATTGATATTATCGGTTTATATTTTGAGATGGGAAAGAGATGAACAAACAAAGACTATTTTTAATCGGAAATTGCCAATTGTCTAATCGTAAATCCTTTCTTTTTTCTTATTTCATTATTCCGTGTTGGCCGAAAGGAGATGCATCATGATCGAGGTTCTCCTCAATCCGTTCGATGATTCCGTCCTTGATATGAATAATTTTATCCGTTTGATTGGCTACACCGCTTTCATGTGTCACTACTACGATGGTCATTCCCGTTTTGTGGAGGTCTTTTAATATTTGCATTACCTCGACGGAAGTCTTGCTGTCCAGCGCACCGGTCGGTTCGTCAGCCAAGATAATTTGGGGTTGGGTGATCAATGCGCGGGCAATGGCAACGCGTTGTTTTTGCCCGCCACTCATCTCGTTTGGCATGTGATGCGCCCAATCTTTCAACCCCAACTTATCCAGATACTCCAATGCCAGGGTATTCCTTTTTTTGCGGCTTACTCCTTGGTAGAATAGTGGCAGGGCTACATTCTCCACAGCATTCTTAAAAGAAATCAAGTTGAAGGACTGGAAGATAAATCCTATCATCCGGTTTCTGTATTCTGCAGCTTTGGTTTCGCTGAGGTCTTTTATCAGTACGTTATTCAGGTAATAGTCACCGGTATCATAGTTGTCAAGAATGCCCAGTATGTTTAGTAAGGTAGACTTTCCCGATCCTGATGCTCCCATGATAGAAACGAACTCTCCACGTTTTATGTCGAGGTTGATACCTTTGAGCACATGGAGGGGAGCTCCATTGTAGTAAGTCTTGTTAATGTCTTTGAGGTGTATCACAATTTCTTTTATTTAGTTTGGCTTTTCTTATAATTTCTCCTATTAGACGCACGGAAGATACGAAAAGTTGCAAACAGAGTGAAGTTTTTTAAAAAAACATTTTGTAGACTCAATCTTCTTTACGTAATTTGTGTGCAATAAATTATTAATAAGCTAACCCTTTTAAACGAACTATCATGAATTCAAACATGGAAAAACCCTACGTAGTAGGTATTGACATAGGCGGAACAAACTCTGTCTTTGGTATTGTAGATGCACGCGGTACTATTATTGCAAGCGGCTCTGTAAAAACTCAGGCTTATGAAACAGTAGAAGAATATGTAGATGAAGTATGTAAAAATCTTCTTCCTCTTATCATCTCACAAGGTGGCGTTGAAAAAATAAAAGGTATCGGTATCGGTGCTCCTAACGGAAACTATTATAGCGGAACAATCGAATTCGCTCCTAACTTGCCTTGGAAAGGTATTATTCCTTTGGCTGCCATGTTTGAAGAACGTCTTGGCATTCCTACGGCTTTGACTAATGATGCCAATGCGGCCGGTGTAGGTGAAATGACCTATGGAGCTGCGCGTGGTATGAAGGATTTTATCATGATTACATTGGGCACAGGTGTCGGTAGCGGTATTGTTATTAACGGACAGATGGTTTATGGTCACGATGGTTTTGCCGGTGAGTTGGGCCATGTGATTGTTCGTCGCGGTACGGGACGTATGTGCGGTTGCGGACGTAAAGGTTGTCTGGAGACGTATTGCTCGGCTACAGGTGTAGCCCGTACGGCTCGTGAATTCTTGGCTGCACGCACGGATGCCAGCCTTTTGCGTAATATTCCTGCAGAAAACATTACTTCCAAAGATGTATATGATGCAGCAGTGCAGGGTGATAAATTGGCACAGGAGATTTTTGAGTTCACAGGTACTATACTTGGTGAGGCTTTGGCAGATTTCATTGCATTCTCCAGTCCGGAGGCAATTGTGTTGTTCGGTGGTCTTGCAAAATCGGGTGATTATATCATGAAACCGAT
>ERZ827037.2083-NODE-2083-length-18247-cov-6.996647_pt1 | contig 18247 bp, 10 predicted proteins | sample MGYA00519924_ERZ827037 | MGnify/ENA primary metagenome ERZ827037 (study PRJEB31778, sample SAMEA3449250) | human gut metagenome | biome: human gut; feature: human-associated habitat; material: faeces | place: United Kingdom | collected 2010/2012 ...
TTGCTTTGCAAAGCCGCCTATGGCGTCCCCGTTTTCTTCGGGGTGCAGAGTATCCATCGGCATAAATGCCTTGAAACTCTCTGTTTGTCCTCGTCGGAAGTAAATTCCGCCTGCGGATTCCATTTGGGAAACCTCACACTGCAAGAGATGCGGGCAGCCATTTATGGCTGACATTTGCGGAGCGAATGTGTTGACCCTTTGTTTCCCAAGCCCTTCCGCGTTCTTCAAAAGAGAAAAGACTGAATTTCTCAAAAACAAGCTGAAATCTTTTTCATACGAAGGATTTCAGCCTTTTTTTCTGCGGAAGATTTCTCTGCCGGAAATTCTCTTTTTTTCTTCCATTTTGTTGTTTTTTCTTCAGAAAAATATAATTTTATTTTTTGCCGACTGTTTTATCTATATTTTCGTCTAGTTATTTTTATTGTATTTATCATAAAAAATTGATTTATAGTCAAAAAACGTATAGACTATATTCTATACTTCATTCTGTATTTCAGTCTAATTTGTTTTGTGGTATACTGCATGTGAATGTAAGACGAAAAGCCTTTTTTCGGATTGGCAACGGGAGGACTGACCCGAAAAAATGCTTTTCTCTCTATTAATTATGAAAGGATTTGAGAAAATGCTATCAGCAAAAGTATGTATTATGCTTGCCATCGCCATTTACCTCATCGCAATGCTTGCCATCGGCATCTATTGCTCAAAGAAAAATAAGAATGTAGATGACTTTTACCTGGGCGGCAGAAAGCTTGGTCCCTTTGTAACGGCTATGAGTGCCGAAGCCTCTGACATGAGCAGCTGGCTCCTCATGGGTCTGCCCGGCGTCGCTTACCTCACCGGTGTTGCGGACGCTGCATGGACAGCCATTGGTCTTGCCATCGGTACGTATTTCAACTGGCTCATCATTGCCAAGAGAATCCGTATCTACTCCCACGTGGCGGATAACTCCATCACCGTGCCTGACTTTTTCTCCCGCAGATACCGTGATGACAAAAATATCCTCATGTGTATCGCGGCCATTGTTATCATCGTGTTCTTCATTCCCTACACAGCATCCGGCTTCGCTGCCTGCGGCAAACTGTTCAGCAGCATCTTCGGCATGGACTATGTTCTGGCAATGGTCATCAGCGCCGTTGTCATCGTGGGCTATACCGTAACCGGCGGCTTCCTGGCAGCCAGTGCCACCGACTTGGTGCAGAGTATTTTTATGACTGTCGCTATCATCATCATCCTGCTGTTCGGTGTGAAAGTAGCCGGCGGCTGGGATACCATCATCACCAATGCCCAGGCATTGCCCGGTTATCTGAATATGACCGAAACCTATGACGTTGTGACCGGCACCGCCGCTCCTTACAGCCTCCTGACCATCATTTCCGTTATGGCTTGGGGTCTGGGTTACTGCGGTATGCCCCATATCCTCCTGCGCTTCATGGCAATCGAGGATAGAGAAAAACTGAAACTCTCCCGCCGTGTGGCGACCACATGGGTAGTCGTTTCCATGGCCATCGCTGTCAGCATCGGTATCGTTGGCTATGCCATGACAAAAGCAGGCGCGATTCCTTTCCTGGAAGGCTCCACATCCGAAACCATCATCGTGCGCATCGCGGACCTGCTCAGTCAGGAAGGCATGCTTGCCGCTTTCATTGCCGGCATCATTCTGGCTGGTATTCTTGCCGCCACCATGTCCACAGCGGACTCTCAGCTTCTGGCTGCATCCTCCAGTGTGTCCCATAACCTGCTGCGTGGCTTCTTTAAAGTAAATATTTCTGAAAAAACAGCCATAACCATTGCGCGTATCACTGTATGTGTCATTTCCGTCATTGCCATTTTCCTGGCCCGTGACCCTGACAGCTCCGTATTCGGCATCGTATCCTTTGCATGGGCAGGCTTCGGCGCATCCTTCGGTCCTGTGGTGGTATTCGCCCTGTTCTGGAAACGCTCCAATAAATACGGCGCACTGGCAGGCATGATTGCCGGCGGTGTTATGGTATTCGTTTGGAAATACCTCGTTGCGCCTCTGGGCGGTGCCTTCGGCATCTATGAACTGCTGCCCGCATTTGTCTTTGGTGCACTGGTGAACATCATCGTCAGCCTGGCAACACCTGCGCCTGAAAAAGAAATCGTGGAAGAATTCGAACTGGTGCAGAAACTGTACAAACAGAAAGCATAATGTCAAATCCTTTAAGAAAGGGAAATGTGACAGCTGAAAAACGAAATATAGATAAAAATGAAAATAGTCGGAATCTTTTTTACAGATTCCGGCTTTTTTTGTTTTCTGAGAGAGTATCTCAAAAAATAAAAGCCTTTTGGATTTCCAAAAGGTCTTTTTGCTGTGTGAAAAAATAGAAAAGAAAGTTCGCGAATCGAAAAGAAAATAGAAATAAATTCACAAATTGCAACATATTTCTGAAAAAACAAATTTTTTTCTGCGAAATGTGACTGGGACGCTGCCCGTCTTGCCCACAGGACTTATCCCCAGAATTGTGGATAACCCTGTGGAAAAGTGGATAACTTTTTATGAGAAAACACTTATATTACATGAAAAAACCCTTAATTTACACCAAAATTACAGTTATATTACAATTAGAAAAAAAGTATTGCCAAAAAGTTTACTGCCTGATAATATAAGTCATGCAAAGTAAATCTGTACGTTCTGTCCGTTCCTGACAAACGGGCGAAGGAGAGCCGGCGGCGAAGAAGGAATCCTCATGGAATGGGGAGAGGGGACTGACGGACCCAAAGGAGCTGCTTCAATCGGGCGGCAGTAACGACAGAGGCACAGAGCGAAATGCGCTTCGTTGTATAATTATAAAACGAACACAAAACGAAAAACAAAATTTTAAAGGAGGAATGAACCCATGAAAAAATTTCTTTCCATGGTAATGGCTGCGGCTATGGTCGTATCTCTGGTTCCTGCAACAGCATTTGCAGCAGACGGAAACATCAAAGCTACAGCTAAAGTAGTTGATGCTGCTAATTTCGCTGTTGACGCTATCGACACAGGCGACAAAGTAAGCATCGGCGGTGATGAACCTGAAGTACAGCTGACACTGACAACAGCTGATACTGGCAAAGACGGTGCAGATGTAGAATTTACACTGACACTGGACAATGCAGAATTTGCAAGCAGCCCTACCGTTTACATCAAAGAAGATGACGGTACAATGAACTACAGAAGTTGGAAAACAGGTTTTAGTGCAGACCTTGCAAAAACCACAGCAGCTATCGATGGTGGTGCTGAAACAAACTTCCAGACAGCAGTTACTCAGGAAGATGATGATGAAATCAAAGTAAGAGTTGTTGGTGATCTGGAAAGAGGCGACGTAATCAGCGTTGTTCTGGGCAGCACACTGATTGACAAAGTTTCTAAAGGCAAAACAGCTACAGTATCCGTTGATTCTGATGACATCAAAATCACAAACGGCGATGATCTGGTATATGCTTCTATCGAATCTTCCAGCATCAAAGCTTCCGTAAAAGACACAGTTGATGTTGCTACAGAAGAAGTTGCAACACTGAAAGACGTTAAAGTTGAAACAACAGTTGGCGATTTCAAAGATTTCGTTAAAGTTGGTGGCGACTCCAAAGACGAACTGAAACTGAAACTGAACAGCGGTTTCGAATTCGTTTATGATTCTGCAACAAAAATTGATAACGTAGCTATGGACAAAGATTGGTATGACGATGATGAAATCGTTATCCCTCTGAAAGATGCTACTGGTCTGACTGATGCTACAGACACATGGACAATCGAAGGTCTGAAAGTTGAAGCTACTTCCGCTAAAGCAGGTTCCACAGCTACAGTAAGAGTATACCTGACAGGCTGTGACACAGTATCTGTAGAAGTTGCTAAAGTAGTTGACTACACAGTATCTATGACAGTTGATGAAGACGAAGACGTACCTGTAATCTACAGCGGCGTTAACGTTGAAAACGAAGGTATCACAGACGACAGCGATCACGAAACTCTGGAAGTAACAATCAAAGAATCTTTCGCTGGCGCTTGGAACAACAGCAAAGACTTTACACTGTCCGTTCCTGAAGGCGTTTACATTGTAGACGTTGTAGACCCTAGCTTTGACAATGATGGTCAGGAAACAGCACTTGACGAAGCAAAATGGTTTGCAGAAGCTTACAATGAAGGTGACTATGTTGATCTGACATTCAAGAGAAGATCTTGGGCAGAAACAACACCCGACAAAGGTCAGGATCCCGCAGAACTGACATTCACATTGGTTCTGGTTGCTGACCCTAACTTCGAAGGCGACGTTGTTCTGAAACTGACAGGCGACGCTGTTGAAGAACAGGAAGTAACAATCGCTAAATTCGTTAAACCTTTCGTAGTTGAAGCTCAGCAGAACGACATGCAGATCGACTACAGAAACACAGAAATCCCTACATCCGTAGTGATCAAAGAAGCTGAAGCTGGTCTGTGGGAAAAAGGTACAGAATTTAGACTGGCTCTGGATAAAATCAGCTTTGACGACGAAGGTACAATTAAAGTTGATGACAAATCCGGTCTGGAAGTAAAAGATGATGAAGTTAAAACAACAAGCAAAGGTGTTGACAACGACGTTCTGTACTTCACAGTAGATTCCAGAAGTGATGACGAACCTGCAGTTGTAACAATCTCCGGTATGCAGCTGTACATGCAGAGAAGTCTGCCCGCAGGTGCTTACGACCTGGATGTATATTCTCCTACAATGCTGGGCGTAGAAAAAGATGAAAACGGTCAGAACGGTACAGGCTATCTGGGTGAAAAAGTTCTGGGTATGGACCTGGATAAAGAAGTAGATTGCATCGCTGACATCAACGATGATTTCTACAGCGAAACAGCAAAAGCTGGTTTCGTTAACATCGTAACAGCTGGTCGTGAAGATACAGAATCCTTCACAACTAAAGTAGTCGTTCCCGTTGGCGAATCTTACCTGATCTCCGGCGAAAACAAAGTAACAATCGATGTACCCGCTTACATCAATGCAAACGGTTACACAATGCTGCCTCTGAGAGCAGTAGCAGTTGCTCTGGGTATCAACTCCAACAACGTTCTGTGGGATCAGTCCACAAGAACAGCTACAATCATGTATGGTTCTAAGATCATCAACATGACTCTGGGTCAGAAAGTTGTTTACGTAAACGGCGCTATGATTCCTGCTACAGCAGCAGTTGAAATCACAAACGACAGAATGTTCTTGGGTCTGAGAGACCTGGGCAACGCTCTGGGCGTAACAGACATCACATGGGATGGCGCTACAAGAACAGCTACACTGAACGGCAACAAATAATTTGTTTCCACTAAGTGTTTAACCTTTGTGAGAATAAGAGACCTCCTCTTTTGAGGAGGTCTTTTTTTGTTGTTTTTTCTGTGGTATCATATAGTCCTTCATGTGTTTGGTTTCCTTTTTTTCTTTTTGATATGTATTTTCGCTCTTTTTTTCCGTTTTTCCCTTTCCATATATTTCCTACTACATTCGCATACACATGTATTATATAAGTAAATAATTGTATATTATTAGTGTATCTTTTCGTATACCGTGAAGTCGAAATGTAGGAAATTCGTAAGATTTTTATAAGACAACTTTTCCTGCAAATGTCAAAAAACGTTGATATATCAATGAAAAATGGCGTTTTTTTCTTGCTTAAAAAACAATGAAAAGGTTACAGTTCTGTTACATCCGAAATTTCCTCTTGCCAAAAATGCTGTGCATAAGTATAATGAACTTGCATACGAAATCTGTGCTTTCTCTGTATCTCTTCGGCACAGACGAAGATTGTACCAAGGAATCCGAGGCTCTTTGCGGGATGGGGGAATGAACCGCAGTGCACGAGGTGCCGTTTTTGCCTGTGGCGGACGGTAGAGAGGCGGTACAGACCAGTGGCAGGTTCGTTGTATAATTATGAAACGAAAAAGAGATGAAAAGACGAGACAAAAGGAGGAATGAACCATGAAGAAATTTCTTTCCATGGTGATGGCTGCGGCTATGGTCGTATCCCTGGTTCCAGGGGCTGCATTTGCGGCTTCCGGCGACGTAAAAGCTACAGCTAAGGTTGTGGGTTCCAAGAACTACACACAGGACGAGATCGAGAATGCAAAAGGTGCAAACAAAAAAGTATCCGGTCCTGAAGTACAGCTGACATTTACAACAGCTGACTATGCAAACAACAAAGACTTTACAGCAAAGTACACACTGTCCCTGGACAACGCGGATTTCTACAAATCCGGCAGCGCAATTGCTGATAAAGGCGATCTGACTATCGGTATCAAAGGTGACAAAACACAGTATAAGAATGTTTCTGAAGGCGTAAAAGATACTACATTCGATGTATACGATAGCAAAGACGAAGTTAAAGTAACATCCCTGAAATACACAGATACAGACGAAGTGGAAGTTACCATCAGCGGTAAACTGCAGAGAGGTACTGTTCTGGCTTTCGATCTGACTTCCGTAATGGACAAAACTTCCAAAGGCAAACAGGCAAAAGTAACTGTTGAATCCGACGATATCACAATCTCCAATGGTTCTGATCTGACATACGCTTCCGTTGAAAGCAAAGGCATCAAAGCATCCGTAAAAGATACTGTTGATGTGGCTCCCGACGAAGTGGTTGAACTGAAAGAACTGAAAATCGAACCCGCTGTAGGCGATACTCTGGGCGCAGTTCTGAAAGACGGCTCCAGCATCAGATTGAAACTGAGCAGCGGTTTTGAATTCGCAAAATCTGATGTGAAACTGACTACAAACAAAGGCGAAGCTGGTCCTGACCAGAAATGGGATGACGATGAACTGACATTCGCAAACATCAAAGGTGGTATCACAGGCGCAGAATATGTGAAAATCTCCGGTCTGAAAGTGGAAGCTACTTCCGCTAAAGCAGGCGCTACAGCTACTCTGAAAATTTACGCTGAAGGCAACGACACAGTTTCTGTAGAAGTTGCAAAAGTTGTTGATTCCGCAGTTGTACTGTCCGTTGATAAAGACGCAGACGTACCCGTAATCTACAGCGGCGTTAACGTGAAAAACGTTGGTATCACAAGCAGCAGCGACCACGAAGCTCTGGAAGTAACTGTAAAAGAAACATTCCCCGGCGCATGGAACAATGCAAAAGATTTCACATTCAAACTGCCTCAGGGCGTTTACATCGCTGATGTTCAGAGCATCACAGCTGACAACATGGATGTAAAAAACAAAACAGAATGGTTCGAAACCGCTTACGATAAAGGCGATTACGAAACACTGACATTCAAAAAGAGAACTTGGGCTGAAACAGATCCTTCCAAGAAAGATAAAGCTGAACTGAAATTCACTCTGGTTCTGGTTGCAGACCCTAACTTCGAAGGCGATGTTACTCTGACTCTGACAGGCGACGCTCTGAAAGAACAGAAAGTAACAGTTGCTAAATTCGTAAAACCTTTCACAGTAGTAGCAAAACAGAACGACATGCAGATCGACTACAGAAACACAAAAGTTCCTACAGATGTAGTCATCAAAGAAGCAGAAGCTGGTCTGTGGGATAAGAACGTAACATTCGCTCTGTCTCTGGATAAGATCAACTTCGATACTGATGCAAAAGTAACAGTAGACGATAAGAGCGGTCTGAAAGTAAAAGACGTGAAAACAACAAAAGGCGTTGTTACTTTCAAAGTAGACTCTAAGAGCGATGACAAACCCGCAGAAGTAACAGTATCCGGTCTGACACTGTTCATGGACAGAAACCTGCCCGCAGGCGCATATGACCTGGATGTATTCTCTCCCGTAATGCTGGGCGCAGCTGACGGCAACAGAGAAACAGTTACAGATCAGAAAGCACCTATCGCAGACAACGGTTTCCTGTCTCAGGATATCCTGGGCAAATCCACAAGCAAACGTGTGGTTGCTGACATCAACGATGATTTCTACAGCACAACAGCAAAAGCTGGCTTCGTAAACATCATCACAGCTGGTCGTGAAGATACAGATTCCTTCACAACTAAAGTAGTAGTTCCCGTTGGCGAAAAATACATCGTTTCCGGCGAAAACAAAGTTGAAATCGATGTACCCGCTTACATCAATGCAAACGGCTACACAATGCTGCCTCTGAGAGCAGTAGCAGTAGCTCTGGGTATCAACACAAACAACGTTCTGTGGGATCAGTCCACAAGAACAGCTACAGTCATGTACGGTTCTAAGATCATCAACATGACTTATGGTCAGAAAGTTGTATACGTAAACGGCGCTATGATCCCTGCTACAGCAGCAGTTGAAATCACAAACGACAGAATGTTCCTGGGTCTGAGAGATCTGGGCAACGCACTGGGCGTAACAGATATCACATGGGATCAGGCTACAAAAACAGCGACTCTGAACGGCGGCAAATAAGCATCCGTTGTATTCCAAACCCTTATGTATAGAAAAGAGGCTCCTGCGGGAGCCTTTTTTCCTTTTGGAAAGAGCGCCTATAAGTTAGGTAGAAATACAGTATTAAGATTACCCCATTAAAAAAAATAACAGCCAGAATTTTGATGCACAAAGGATTCCGGCTGTTTATTTTTGTCCTGCTTTTGCCGGCGATTTTTTGTTTTTCCCGAAGAAATATTTAAGAAATATGAAAGTACCTGTTTTTTTTCTTGAGAATATGGTATAATTGGTTTTACTATAAACATATCTTGGGATATTACCCATAGGAGGTTTGAGAGATGAAGAAATATTTTGCCAAAGGAAAAACCGTTGCGGCAACGGCTATGGCTGCCCTGCTGGTATCTACCACAGCATTTGCGGCAGAAAAGCCTCAGGAATCCATCCCCGCTACGGAAATTTTGACAATAGAAGAAGCGCAGGCACTGGAAGCCCAGAAGGAAAAAGAACTGACTTTTGAAGAAGCAGTGGAACTGGCTACCAAAAACAGCTCTGATTTGCGTTCTGTGGCAGAAACAGCCGATTATTTGCAGGATCTGAAGGAAGATATCTGGGATATCACAGGTTCTTTCTCCGTGCCCACCGTATCTTATCAGCAGTGGGTGGATGATGACATTTATGCCATCTATTCCTCCATCCAGAACATCAGCAGCAGCATGACCAAAAACCGCTACTCTGAAGAACTGACAAAAATTTCTCTGGAAGCAACCGTAAAGAATTACTACACTTCCATTTTCAGTGACCAGAGCTCTCTGGAACTTGCAAAAAAAGATATGGCAGTGAAAAAGACATTGTGGGAACAGGGACAGCGCAAAAACCAGCTGGGACTGCTCAGCGATTATGACCTGAACACCTTGCGTTCCGATTATGAACAGGCACAGTATAACGTGACAAAGCTGGAAATGGCCCTGGAACAGGAATATCTGTCCTTCTATAACTTCATTGGCGAGGATAGAGAAAAGGACTACACACTGGTTTATGACGTGGAATATGCCCCTTATGAGCTGCCTCAGCCCATGACACAGTATATCAACAGCAAAATGAACACAGACTATACCATCAAATTGCAGGAACAGGCAGTGGAAGACGTAGAATTCAACAAGAATTACATGTCCATGTCCTCCACAAACGCAACTTCTGCCAACAACAAACATTCCTATGAGGAAGCGAAACGGAGCCTGAAAACCGCTAAGGACAGCAAAGAACTTGCCATCCAGAATGCGTATAATTCTATCCTGTCTTTGGAAAGCCAGTATGACTCCGCAGTGACCACACTGGAACAGGCAAAAGCGGCACAGCGAGCGGCAGAAGTAAATTATAAAGCGGGCAATACAACAGCCATTACATTAGACCAGGCGGCTCTGGCAGTGGAACAGGCACAGAACGCTGTGACACAGCTGGAATATGCCCACGACATGCAGATTTATCAGTTCGAAAATACAGAACTGCTCTCCAGCGGCACAACAGGAAAAACTTCCGCATGAGCCAAAAATGAGAAAATGTTAAGAGAATTATGAGAAAAAAGGACGTTTTTATGAGAAACGTCCTTTTTTTGTAATTTTTAGAAATGGCGGAAAATCAAGGTTTTCTCCACTTATGTTTCAGTAATTTTACATTGAAATTAGAGTTTGGCAAAGTCTATTGTCAATCTTTTTTTTACGGATATAATAGCGTTGCAAAGTTCAAACGCACAAAACATGCAGGAAATATGCAGATTTTGCTTTGAAGAATATGGGAATAAGATTGTGACTTCTGTTTGGAATCATGGGGGACAGAAGAAATGGTCTGGGGGATTTTTCAAGGTATGTATGTCTTTTGTGCGAAAAAATGCATCTTCGTTTTATAACTATGCAACGACATTTTTACAGAAGCAAAAGGAGGAAATGACATGAAGAGATTTATCTCATTAGCCATGGCGTCTGTAATGGCAGCTTCCCTGCTGCCGGCAACAGCATTTGCAGCCACTGGCGACGTGAAAGCCACTGCCAAAGTTGTTGGCGGTGAAAACTACACCGAAGACGAAATGAAGGGTACAGATGGTAAGATTGATGTTAATGATGCACCAGAATTGCAGTTGACATTTACCACAGCAGACTACAGCAGCAGCAGCGTGCCTGATGCGGAAATCGAAATGACACTGGATAAAGCAGAATTTCTGGAAAATGACGGCGAAACCGTTATCAGCAGCAGCACAACAGAAGATGACCTGACAGGTCTGATCTATCTGAAAGACGACGACGGCACTTACACCCTGACAGCAGGCACTGATGATTTTGGTGGTGTTGATGAAGCGGACTATGCTGGTCAGTATATCTTCACAAACAGTAGTGATGATGTATTGAAAGACACTTCCGGCAATGTAATCACCATCAGTGATGTGACAGTAGACGATGTAGATGAACTGTCCTTTACATTGACAGGTAAAATGGAACGTGGTTGGGTATTGTCCTATGTGCTGACTTCCCAGCTGACAAGAACATCCAAAAACACAGAAGCAACCATCAGCGTAGACTCTGATGATATGGTAATCACAAATGGCGATGATCTGGTATATGCTTCCATCGAATCTAAAGGCATTTCCGTATCTGTAAAAGATACTGTAGATGTAGCAGTGGAAGAAGTTGCAACACTGAAGGATATCACAATCGAACCTTCCGTAGGCAGCACATTCACAGGTGACAGAGACGATACACTGACACTGAAACTCAACAGCGATTTTGAATTTGTCGTAGACAGCAACACCATGGTAGATGGCGGCAGCGCAGGCAAATACGAAATGAGCACACTGACAGGCTACGAATACGATAATGATGAAATCACATTTGAACTCTGTGACTATACAGGCGCAGAATCCCTGAAAATCACAGGTCTGAAAGTGGAAGCAACCACTGCAAAAGAAGGCGCAACAGCTACACTGAAAGTATCTATGACAGGCAATGACAGCGTAAGCGTAGAAGTAGCAACTGTTGTTGACTACGCAGTATCCATGAGTGTTGACGAAGACGAAGACGTTCCCGTAATCTACAGCGGCGTTGACGTTGACAACACAGGTATCACAGACGATAGCGACCACGAATCTCTGGAAGTAACCATCGAAGAAACATTCGCTGGTGCTTGGGACAACGCAAAGAAATTCACACTGACACTGCCTGAAGGCGTATATGCAACAGACGTAGAAGTAACAACAGACAATGGTCTGGAACTGGATGAAGAAGACTTCATCAATGCCTATGACGAAGGCGAATACGAATACTTCGAATTCGACAAACGTATCTTCGATGAAAACGAATCCGATAACGATCCTTACGAACTGAACTTCACATTCACACTGGTAGCAGACCCCGGCTTTGAAGGCGACGTAGTACTGTCCCTCAGTGGCGATGCGCTGGATGAAGATCAGGAAGTTGTTATCGCAAAATTTGTAAAACCTTACACAGTATCTGCACAGCAGAATGACCTGAACATCGACTACAGAAACACAGAAATCCCTACAGATGTTGTTATCACAGAAGCAGAAGCTGGTCTGTGGGAAAAAGGTTCTGAATTTGCTCTGACACTGGACAAAATCGAATTTGACGATGACGCATCCGTTACACCTGATGACGAAAGCGGTCTGTCCGTGAAGAACGTAAAAACAACAGACGGTGAAATCCGTTTCACAATCGACGAAGAAAGTGATGACGAACCCGCAACAGTAACCGTATCCGACCTGACACTGTACATGGACAGAAGCCTGCCTGCAGGTGCTTATGACCTGAACGCATACGCTCTGACAATGCTGGGCGTAGACAGTGCAGAAGAAGCAGAAAGCTTTGACGGTTCCGATTACGATGCAGACGACAAAGGCTACCTGCCTGAAACACTGCTGGCAGAAGCTGGTACAGATGTATTCGTAGGCGATGAATCTGATGATATCGACTACACAGTAAAAACTGGTTTCGTTAACATCGTAACAGCTGGCAGCGACACAACAGGCTTCACAACAAAACTGACAGTTCCCATCGGCGAAAACTACCTGATCGCTGGTGAAACACAGGTAACACTGGATGCACCCGCATACATCAATGATGAAGGCTACACCATGCTGCCTGTAAGAGCAATCTCCACATCCCTGGGTATCGACAACAACAACGTACTGTGGGATCAGGCAACAAAAACAGTCACAATCCTGTACGGTGATCGTATCATCTCCATGACAGCTGGTTCTTCCGTAATGTATGTAAACGGCAGCTCCATCCCCACAAGCTCTTCCGTGGAAATCGTAAATGACAGAACATTCCTGCCTATGCGTGACCTGGCAACAGCTCTGGGCGTAACAGACCTGACATGGGATACAGATCCTACAACAGGCAAAACAACAACTGTTTACATGAATGCAAACAGATAAGACGAAACACACCTGATTTCTTTTCAAAATTTATCCAAACCGATGTTTTCTGGAGGACGTCCGAAAGGACGCCCTCCTTTTGTGAACATCTTTATAAGAAAACAAAGAAAGCCAAAATCCTTTGTGATCATAAGGATTTTGGCTTTCTTGCTTTATGCAGATTTTATTTGTTATGTTTTCTGAATGGGATATTGCTTTTTTGCGTCTTTTTGGAAAAAAGGTATAATCCGCCTGCCTTTCAGCAAGACTATAGGAAAAAGGCAGGTGAGCGGATTTTGGAAATCGGGAAAAATCTGGCAGCAAACCGAGCTGCCATGAAAGAATTGTTTGCCGACTGCGGAGATATTGTGTTCCGTGATTTTGCGGCAGCAGAAGGCCAGGGACAGCTGTTTCTGGTCTATGTGGATAATATGGTAAACACCACCGCTGTGGAAGATGCCATCATGACCAACATCATGAACCGCTGTCATGACACAGAAACAGAAGAACGGCTTTTGGGGCTTATGGAAAGCGTCATTGCCAATCGTGATGTGCAGCAGGTGGATACCATTGAAAAAGCCGCTGCCGGGGTACTGGCAGGGGATACAGTGATTTTTATGGAGGGAAGCTCTTTTGCCTTGCAGGCGTCTACGAGGGGCTATCCCAACCGTGGCGTGGGACATACGGAAACAGAAGTGGTGGTACAGGGTCCCAAGGACGCTTTCACGGAGCTTCTGGCATTCAATCTGGTGCTTATCCGCAGAAGGATACAGGATACACGGCTGAAAGTGGTGCGTACCAAAGCTGGCAGCCGCACAAAGACCGACGTTGCCCTTATGTATTTTTCTGATCTGGTGCGACCGGAAATTCTGCGGCAGGCAAAACGCCAGCTGGAACGTCTCAGAACAGACAGTATTCTGGACTGCGGCTCTTTGGAACAGCTTTTGGAAAAACGGCAGTTCTCGCCCTTTCCCCAATTACAAATGACAGAACGCCCAGACAAAGCGGCGGCGGCACTGCTGGAGGGACGTGTGGTGCTGGTGGTGGATAATACGCCTTTTGTGATTCTGCTGCCGGTGACGCTGAATCTGTTTTTTCAGGCAGCAGAGGACTATTACGACCGCTGGGAGATTATGAGCCTCATTCGTTTTATGCGGTATGTGGCAGCTTTTGTGGCAGTGGCATTGCCGGGGCTGTATCTGGCACTGACGGTGTACCATCCAGAGCTTTTGCCTACGTCTTTGGCATTGAAAATTGCTACAACCAGACAGAGTATCCCTTTTTCTGTGGCGGTGGAGGTTATTTCTATGGAGTTGGCTTTTGAATTGCTCCGGGAAGCAGGGGTGCGTCTGCCTTCACCCGTCAGTGCCACCATTGGTATTGTGGGTGGTATTATCATCGGTTCGGCGGCAGTGGACGCGGGGCTGGTGAGTCCGGCAGTGGTCATTATCTCCGCTTTGACGGGAATCTGTTCCTTTGTCATTCCCAATATCTCCGTGGTTTCCGGTCTGCGGCTGAGTAAATATCTGGTGATCTTCCTTTCTTCCGCATTGGGGCTGTATGGCTTCTGGGCAGGTATCCTTTTGCTGGTGGTGCATCTGGCTGGGCTTTCTTCTTATGGGATTCCTTATCTCTATCCCTTCTGCTCCGCTTCCGTGAACCACTATCGTGATTTGGAGGACAGCCTGTTTCGCCTGCCTTTGCCATGGCTGAAACGGCAGTCCATTTTCATGAAGAAAAGGGGGGAACGCTGATGTTTTCCGATAACCATAAAATTTCCCTGCGGCAGATGCAGGCGTTGTTCTGTTTTTATTTTCTGGGGACAGCGTCCCTGTTTTTGCCTGCGGAATTAGCAGAGGGAAGCGGCAGAGCCTGCTGGCTGGTAATGCTCATTGGCGGTCTGCTGGCGGCGTTTTTCTCGCTGGTGCTGACCCTTTTGGGTAAAAAAGAGCCTACATGGACGGTGGTGGAATGGCTGCGAAATACCTTTGGCGGCGTGCTTGGCAGTGTGTTGGCGGTGTTTATCGCCGGAAAAATCGCCGTGGATGCCATGCTGGAAGTCCGCATTTTTACGGAAATCCTCCGCAGTACCATGCTGCCCCATACGCCCCTGTGGCTGATGGTAGGCACTTTGCTGGCGTTGTCCGCCTTTGGTGTGGCAAGGGGCATCGAAGGGCAGGCAAGGGGAGCGGAAATTCTGTTTTTCTTTGTATTTCCTCCTTTTGTACTGCTGCTGTTTGCCGTTGCTCTGACGGCTGGAGAGGCTTATTTCCTGCCGGTAGAACTGCCGAAGCTGGATGGACTCCGTCGGGGAGCGGCTTATGTGCAGCCCTTGTTTCAGGCAATGATATTCCTGCTGTTTCTGCCGCCTTTTCTGGAAAAACCGGAAAAAGGGCAGAAAAGCCTTTTTGCTGTCTGCCTGCTGACTACATTTTTGATGACGGCGGCAACTTTTCTTTGCCTGACGGTCTATGGGGCGGAATCCCTGTCCCATAAGATTTTCCCGACGGTACAGGTCATGGAGCGTGTGCGGTTTTCCGGCATTTTTCTGGGCAGACAGGACATCCTCCTGCTGTGGTTCTGGATGGTTTCCGCCTTTCTATATGTGTCTGGGGCGCTGTTTTTCGGCAGTGTTTGCTGTGTGCGTTTATGCCGTCAGACGGGACAGGGACGGCGGTACTGGCTGCTGTTGTGGGTGCCTTTGCTGTTTATTGGCGCCATGATTCCACAGGACTTGGCAGCGGCTTATGATTTCCGCAACAAAATACAGCCTATCTTCAGCGCTCTCACAACGGCGCTCCTGCCTCTTTTGGTTTTAGGTGTAAGGATAGTCAAAGAAAGGGGGAAACGCCGTGAAACAGCTTAAATTTGCCCTCATAGCCCTATTGCCACTGCTTTTGACAGGATGTTGGGATGGCAGAGACCCGGAGGACAGGGCTTACGTCATCACCATGGGCATTGACAAAGGAGAAGATGGCTTGCTGGTGACCTTTGCCCCTGCCAAGACCACCGAAGGAAATGCCCAAAGCGTGTATCCTGTAACGGCGGACACCCTGACGGCAGCCGTGGCAGACGCGGACAGCCGCAGTTCTCGTGAGGTTTATTTGGGACAGCTGCGGACGGTGGTATTCGGCAAAAGCCTACTGGCAGACAAAGCAGCCTTTGAAGCGGTTCTGGAAGAATTGGAGCGTGGCAATGCTCTCTCGGAAAAAGTCATGGTGCTGGGCACGGAAAACGCCGCGGATGCCTGTGTGAATGCCATTGCGGAGGCGGACAGCTCTACAGGGTTGTTCCTCTGGGATTTTTATAAGAATACCGCCCAGGAGGTGGCTGTGACCCGTGGCATGGATTTGGATATGCTCCTGACAGAATTGGGTGAGCAGGGCGGCAGTACGGTTCTGCCCCGTATAGAAAAGACGGAGGAAGGTCTTTCTTTGGACGGCGGCATTGCTTTGGCAGATGGAGCCTATGCTTTTTCATTGCCTGCGGCGGAAGAACAGGCACATCTGCTTTTGCTGGGGGAAGGCAGCGGTGCTGTTATTGAAGGCAACTGGAATGGAACCGTATTGCCTTTGGAAATCCGCAAGGACAAAGTTTCCTTTGATTTTGCCAAAACAGCGGAAGGGCTTTCCTGTCAGGTGGATGTGAAGGTTTCCGGCGCCCTCACAGGCAGCGGCGGACAATCCCTGCTGGATGGAAATACCAGACGGGAACTGGAAAATTTTTTCGGGGACATCATAAAAACAGATTTGGAAAATACAATAAAAAGAGCGAAAGAAACCACCGCCGGAGATGTGTTTGGTCTTTGGGCAGAGTGTCAGCGGCAGGCGCCGGATGTGGCAAAGTCAGGCGAAAACTGGCAGGATTTGCAGGTTTTGGTGAACTGTGAAGTAAAATTGCAGGATACAGGACGCACCAGATAAAGAGAAGGTATAAAATTCCAAAAACAGGGTTATACTCTTCCCATCAAAAGAGAAAAAAGGGTGGGAGAGCATGAAAACATTGGTTTTGTGGGCTTTGCGTGTGCAGGCCTTTTGGAAAAAAGAGTGGAAATATGGGGTGACAGCCCTTGTGGGGGGCGTTCTGGTCTGTGTCCTCTGGTCTGGGGTCTATGCGGCAAATATCCAGCGGGGCATTGCCGATGGCGTTGTGCGGTTTCATGTGCTGGCCAACAGCGACACCACAGCAGACCAGAACTTGAAGCTGGATGTACGGGACGCAGTCCTTGCTTCTTTTGGGGAAAAGCTGGAAGGCTGCTCTTCCAAAGGGGAGAGCATGGCACTTTTGGCAGCATACAAAGAAGAAATCCGTCAGACAGCGGCAGCGGAAATCGCCAGACAGGGGTATGATTATCCCGTTTCCGTATCTCTGGTGCGGGAGGATTTCCCCGAAAAGACTTATGGAAATCTGGTGTTTCCCGCTGGGGTTTATGATGCGGTGCGCATTGAGATTGGCGAAGCAAAAGGGCATAACTGGTGGTGTGTCCTGTACCCCCAGATGTGTTATGTGGATGCCGCATGGGGAGAACCCACGGACGAAGGGCGGGAAAGATTGCAGGAAAATCTGACACCAGAGGAATACGCAGTGGTTTCCGCGGCGGAACAGACCAACAAGGCACCGAAAATCAAGCTGAAAATCGTGGAAATGTGGCAGGGGGACTAAAAAAGGGAAGGAGCGCAGGCAATGGGGCAAAAGGGCAGGAGAAAATGTGTTTTGGTATGTTTGCTGGCACTTCTGGTGCTGGCATGGGGCATGGTGGAGAAGGCAAGCCAGCCGGAGGCAGTGACTGTAGCCCAATTGGTTTCCTGGGGTACCCGTGGGAATTTGGTGCGCCAAACCCAGGAGAAACTCCGCCAGCTGGGGTATTATCCCGATGCACCAGACGGCATTTACGGCACCAAAACATATGAAGCCATTCGTCAATTTCAGGCGGATAACGGCTTGAAAGTGGACGGCATTGCCGGCAGCGACACCCTGTCCCGTTTGGGCATTTCCATTGGCACCGGCACCAGCGGCGTAGGAGAAACGGGCACCAGCGATTATGATGAGGATTTGTATCTCTTGGCATCTATCATCCATGGGGAAGCCCGTGGGGAACCTTACGAAGGTCAGGTAGCAGTGGGTGCAGTGGTGCTGAATCGGGTGGCAAGTCCCGACTTCCCTAACACCATTGCAGAGGTCATTTACCAGCCCGGAGCTTTCGATGCGGTGGAGGATAAGCAGTTTTACCTGACCCCCAACGAAACAGCGCTGAATGCCGCCAGAGATGCTCTCAACGGCTGGGACCCCACCAATGGTGCCCTGTATTATTGGAATCCCGTCACAGCCACCAGCCGCTGGATTTGGAGCATCCCTATCACTACTACTATTGGCAGACATGTTTTCGGCGTAAAATAAAAAAAGCACGGTATCTTCTTAGAGAAGTACCGTGTTTTTGATTGTACGCCGAACAGGTATGACAAAACCCCCAGTTCAACTGGGGGTAGGT
>ERZ827037.2086-NODE-2086-length-18221-cov-22.686447_pt1 | contig 18221 bp, 28 predicted proteins | sample MGYA00519924_ERZ827037 | MGnify/ENA primary metagenome ERZ827037 (study PRJEB31778, sample SAMEA3449250) | human gut metagenome | biome: human gut; feature: human-associated habitat; material: faeces | place: United Kingdom | collected 2010/2012 ...
CTGAACAAGTACACCACTGGCGAAATGACCCTGCCCGAGGCGAATGAGGCGCTGAAGGAAGCGGACAGCGACCTGTACCTGGACCCCAACCGGAATGTGATTACCCCGGAGGAGCTGGCGGAGACCCGTGTGGGCGTGACGCCGGACGAGGCCAACGGCTATGGCCTGATGGACCACGGCGTGGGCTGCATGGAGAAGGTCCATGTGGTGAACGGCAAGACTGTGGATGTCAACATGGGCGAGGAATATGCTCTGGTCTACATCGCCGGCCACAAGTACCAGTTGAAGGGCGACACCCTGGTGGAACCGGAGGGCTAATATGGAGCGGCAGGCGGGACAATCCTGCCTGCCGCTGTCGATAAGGAGGAAATCTATGCAGTTTGCGGCAACCCACCCGCTGAACAAGATCCGGCGGGTGCAGATCTACAACAACATCAAGCGGTACCGGGAGACGGAGCTGGACAAAATCCTGCAGGAGACCGGCGGCAGCTTTGTATTCGGCGGGCCGATCTTCCTCAGCGACCTGTCCGCCTGCTGCCACCTGAAGGGAGACGGCGTGGTGTACGGCGCGCCGGACTACCACGTGTGGGGCATGGCATGGGGGGCCGACGCGCAGGACTATGCCATGGAGTGGCTGCCCTGCGAGGCGGACAACTATGTGGAGTGCGTGGCCCTCGTCGTGGAGGGGGAGCCGCTGGCGGCGCCCCACTATCAGCCGGACATGGGCGGCAGGCGGCCCCGCCAGGCCATCGGCACCAAGGAGGGGCGGTTTGCCTATCTCGTCACCCAGACGCCCTACACCCCGGAGGAGCTGCGGGACGTGCTGGCGGCCGCCGGCTGGGACAGCGCGGTGATGCTGGACGGTGGCGGGTCCGTGTGTTACCGGGACCGGGCGGGAAATGGCTTCGCCTGTGATACGGACCGGGTGATCCCCTACTATATCGTGGTCCATCTGGCGGACGATGTGTCCGAACCTGACACCACCGGCGGACAGTATGTGGTGACGGCCCAAAGCGGCCTCAATATCCGCAAGGGGCCGGGCACATCCTTTGACAAGCTGGGAGGCTATTCCTACGGCGCCGTGGTGGCCGTCCAGGCCGTCCGGGACGGCTGGGGGCAGACGGACCGGGGCTGGGTGTCCATGGACTACCTGTGGCCTGTGGAGGCCGCAGACGAGGGCCTGGTGACCGATGCGGGACTGCGGATCATTCAGGAGTTCCTGCCGGCCGGAGCCGACAACCGGCCGGGCGGAAGCAATCCGGACACCTATATCACCATCCACGAGACCGGGAACTTTGCTAAGGGCGCCGACGCGGCGGCCCACGCGGCGTATCTGCGGGGCAGCTCCGCCCAGGCGGCTCCCGTGAGCTGGCACTATACCGTGGACGACCACAGCATCTACCAACACCTGCCGGATTGCGAGCGGGCCTACCACGCCGGGGACGGCGGCAGCGGCCCTGGCAACGCCACTTCCATCGGCATCGAAATCTGCGTGGATGCCGGAGGGGATTTTGAGCAAGCCAAGGTCAATGCGGCATCGCTGGTGCGGCTGCTGATGGAGCGGCACGACATCCCGCTGGACCGGGTGGTTCAGCACAACCGCTGGAATGGTAAGGACTGCCCAAAGACCATTCGGGCCACAGCGAGCGCCTGGGAGGCGTTTCTGGCCCTCTGCGGCGGCCAGGGGTCCCAGGACACGGACCCGGAGCTGGAGGCCGCTGTGGACGCGCTGGCGGCCGCCGGGATTATTAATAGTCCAGAGCGGTGGAAGGCGCTGGACTTCACGGCGAACTCGGTCCGGCTGCTGCTGATCAAGATGGGGCGGTATGTGACGAACTGAAAGACTAAAATCGGGTTCGGCAACTTTGCCGGACCCGATTTTCTTGTTTTAGCGGGAAAGGGGGCATTTATTGGGCGTGGAGAAGGTTTGGAAATCTTGCTAAATGTTCCGCCTGTGGGCGGAATTGGGGCCAGGGGGATTCCCCTCTGCAGGCGTGCGGATGTACATCCGTGCTATGCTTGCAACCTCATCGATAGAGATGCCAGGAAATTATGTTTTGACCGCTTAAAAAGACGTCACTCTCACGTTACTACCACGCGCACAGAATTGGAAATTACAAAAATCCCCGGAGCACTACAGCTCCAGGGATTTCAGCTGGTGACCCGTCGGGGATTCGAACCCCGGACCCACTGCTTAAAAGATAGTCTTGTCAATAACTGGGGATAACTGAAACCGTCTATCCGTTGCGCCGCAAGAGATAGAACATTGGTAGTTTTTCAAAGTTATTTTCAGTTACTACCACGGTTACAACCTTATTTAAGCTTCTGAATCTCGGATTTCAGCCGCTGGATGTCATCTTGGATGTACACATCGGAGGTCACGGCGAAATCCGTATGACCCAGAGTGCGTTTGATCGCGTCGTTATCCACGCCTGCAGTTTTTGCTCGGGTTGCGAATGTGTAGCGGGTGCAATGGGGATGGAGCTGCCGGCCTTCCCTGGTGATCCCCAGACGCTGGAGAGTGTTCTTCCAGTCCCGTCGGGCAAAGTTGTTCCGCACCAGATTCCCGGTGTATCCGGACAGCAGCAGGGGGCCGGTAGCCCTGGCTGCAAAATACTCTACATAGGGCCGGATCGTTGGGTGGATCACCACCACTCGGCCGCGGCCGGCAGCTGTCTTTTTGCCGCCGTACATGACATCCAGATCAAGGTCCACTTGGTCCCTGCGCTTTTGGAGCAGCTCATTGATCCGGTAGCCGGTATAGATCAGGATCAGGATAATCATGGAGGTTTCATCCCCGGCGTCCGCATCAGCACGGAGACGGAGGATCTCGTCCTCCGTGAAGGTATCCCGCTGCACCGGCTCCTGCCGGGGCAGGACCAGAAAGTCCGCATAGTTGCGGTCCAGGATGTCCTTGCGCATGGCATATTGGCAGAGCTGGCTGTATAGCGTCTGGATTTTTTTGACTGTGGAGCGGCTGCGGCCTTTCGCCACATCAGCATCAACGATCTTCTGGACATCCTCCGTCCGTAGTGTGCGCATTTTTCGGGGCGCCAGAGGCTCCAGCTTGGACCAGGCCAGATCGTATGCTAGACAAGCGTCCTCCTTCAGCCGGGGATAGTGCTGGGCCTTCCAAAGTGTGAAAATCTCCTGGAGGGTCAGGTCAATGGCATCGCCGATAGGTTTTCCTGCAAGCTTTTCCAGAGCTTCCTGGGCGGCCGTTTTCGTGGCATAACGGCCCAAAATCTTCCCGCCCTTTGCCATGACCCAGGGGCGTGTCCGGCGCTTATCTGTGAGTTTGTAGACACTGCCGGAGCCATTGGGACGCTTTCGGGGCCGTGTTTCCAGCCGGTGGATCACTCGGCCGCAATAGCAGCAGATATTTGAGTCATCCGGGATCTCCCTGCGGCATTTTGGGCAGAGCATAAGATCACCTCGAATTTTTCAAAAATTATGGATTTTCTTCTTGACAATACGCCAATATTGTCGTATAATTAAATCATCAGGAGGGGGAACACCCCAGGAGGAAATCACAATGAAGGTCATCACTTCTCAGAGCTATATCAACAACGAGATCGTCAACCAGAAGATCGACCAGCTCTCTGGCAAAGAGTTTGTGGAACTCCCTGTGTGGACAACGGGCCTGACGGATGAGGACGGCAACGAACTCTGCATCCTGGCCGATGGCCATCACACCTACGAGGCTGCTACTGAGCTGGGCATCGAGGTCCGGTTTGCTGAGCAGGATCACCCCGAAGGACTGACCGGCGAGGCCCTCCTGGAGGCCGCTTGGATGGACAGCGAATATCGCTATCTTGGTACTGAGATCAACGTCTGGTAAGGAGGACATCATGGAGCAGTATTACGTGATGGCAGACCTGCGGCGATCTCCGGAGACGGCGGAAAATCTTCCGCCAGTCCCCGGCGCGGAGGTCTATGCGGGAAAGATCAAGGCGGTTATCGAGGCAAAGGACCGGGACGAGGCGCTGGCTGTTGGAAAGACGCTCATCACTGGATGCCTGAAGAAGGGAATCACGGCCTATCAGTGGACCTATATGCCGGTCCTGGACGCCCAGAAGATGGGAGACACCGCCATCTATGCGCAATATCCAACGGCCACATGGCTGACTTACTACCGCATCAAGGCCGGTCTGACCCAGAAACGCCTGGCAGAGCTGGCAGGACTCAATATCCGGCAGGTCCAAAAAATTGAGAATGGTGAAACCTTGGCTGGCAATACCACGGCCAAGAATCTACTGGCCTTGGCGGACGCTTTGGGGATTGATCCCCACAAGCTGCTGTGAGGGGCCGCCATGAAATGGGACCGGGATTTGACGGGCCAACGATTCGGGGAACTGACGGTCCTGGAAGCCACTGACGAGCGCATCGGCGGAGGTGTTGTCTGGCTGTGCAGATGTTCCTGCGGGGCCATCTGCAAGGTCTCCAGGAACAATCTTGTGACCGGGCAGACACGCTCCTGCGGACACGCGAAGCGGCGGGATTTAACCGGTCAGCGGTTTGGCAGACTGGTAGCGGTACGGCCTATCCGCTGGCGCTCTAAAGTACAGCCTTGCAGTGTGGCATGGCTGTGCAAGTGTGACTGTGGCAGTGTAGCCATTGCGGCATTGGCTAATTTGACCAAAGGTCTGAAATCGTCCTGCGGCTGTATTCCCCGCCGCCCAGGTCGCGGGCACGCAATCTGCCCAGGATGCGGGAAGACGTTTGCCATCAATACGGACGGCAAGCCCACCCCGCAGTTTTGCCCAACCTGCGCCCCGAAGTATGCGGGGCGAAACTGGAAGGTGTGTCCGATCTGTCGGACCCTGTTCCCGGCTCCGGAAAGCGACAAGACAGTCACATGCTCAAGGGGATGTTCCGCTGCGTGGAAGGGCATTATACATGAGGGCGTGTCAAATAGCTGGGCAAACGAGGCCAAGGCCCGCAAGCGGGCGGAGGGACAGACCGCCAATCTGCAGCTGGGGACTGCGGCTGCAAAGGCGTCTCCAATCGCCGGTCGGTTTGAGACCAACCAGGAAGCCAAGATTTGGCGCCTGGTGGATCCCAGCGGAAATGAGATCATCGTCCGAAACCTGCTCCTATGGGCCAGGGAAAACACGGAGCGGTTCGGCAAGCCGCCGGGGGACCGGTCCGCCATACAGATCGCCAGCGGATTTGAGGCCATTGCGGCAACTTTGCGGGGGACGCGAAAAACGCCCTCCATGACGTACTTCGGATGGACCCTCAAAGATGTGCCGGAGGTTCCCCCACCGGAAGGATAGTGAGAAAGCCGCCCCTGATGGGGCGGCCTTTTTACTGCGCCTTCTTCAGGGCGTTGATCTCCTTGGTGTGGCGCTTGAGGAGTTCGTGGTGGAGATTAAGCTCCTCCTGCATCTTGTCCATCAGGTCCGGATCGGGGAGGGCCTTGAGCTTTTCGTTGGCGGCTGCAAGGCCGTCGGCCAGGAGGTTGAACTTCGGATGGATGTCAGCCTCCAATAATACCTTGACCTCATTGATAATGTCTTGTTTCTGCTGGGCCATCAGCTGGGCGAGGGCCTGCAGGTCTTTTTCGTCTAACATGGGAATACTCCTTTCAGTTGTCTGTACATTTCTTGCAAAGGCTTAGGCCCGTGGCCTGGGCCTCTTCCACAGAATTCCGCTTCTTCTCTACGTGTCCGATTCGGACACGCTTTATTTTTGATTGAGGAAACTAACAATGACAACCAGAACTCCAAACAAAGCGATTCCAAGTCCAGCCCATGATTTTGCTATGTAGACGATACCGATCACCGATACAACAATTCCCAAAACGAGTGGAGCCGGGCCGCTTAATATGGAGGCAGTATCATTCGAAGCATATTTTTCTGAAACACTTCCTTGAGGTGCAACATTGACCTGTTGCTGGATAACAGGGATTTGCCGATAGTCCATGGACGAGTCCTCGAATACAGTATGTTCCGTGGTCCACCGCTTGACCTTAATCCACATCCAGAGGCCATAAATTCCAACGGTTATATATGTCAAAAGAATCCACAAAATATATTTTTTGAACAATTCCCATCCAGTTCCAGTAAATTTCAGACGCCGCCCATTCACGACCGTGTGGCTGGTTTCCCATTGCATAAAAAGGCAGCAGGCCCACGGATAACCAAAGCCAAGAGTAATCACGGAAATACCAACAACTGCAAGAGACCATCCCAGCCATTGCAAAAATGTACCGTCAAAATAGGAGTTGTTCATAATAAGTTCCGTCCTTTATTAAAAATACAGTTCTGCGGCCAGGTTGCCGTGCGTATACCAGCAGACTGCCTTTCGCATGAGGTCCTCAGTCACACAGAAATGCTCCGACAGGGCGGGGATATCCTCGCAGCCCTCAGCCACGGCTTCATCCAGCTCCTCCACCGGGATCAAGTGTTGAATAGCCCACTTGTCGGCCCGGTTCTCGTGACGCTGGCGCACATCCAGCGCCGCGTACTGGTTATAAAAGCTGCCGGTCTCACAGTGGCCCAGCTCATGGGCCAGGCAGACCGTCTCCTGCGCCAGGGATCCCAGCTTCCAAGGATCCAAGGCAATGGCATACCGATCTCCCAGCGGGACCGACAGGGACGTGGCCCGCCGCATGGGGATCCAGTCCACATCGATATTCCGGCGCTCCGCATAGGCATACAGATCTAGCGGATGATTGGTCATTTCTTTTTGCGCCTCCGCTGGTCTAGCTTGTACTGGATGTAGTCCTTTGCATCCTCCCAGAGTTCGTCCATCTCTTCCTGAGAGAGGTCCTCGCCGCCCTCGAAAAAGGCAGCCTTCAAGTCATCTTCATTGACTGATACAGATTTGTTTTTGTGGGAGGTAGCGTCTTCTTTGGATTTATCTCCAGATAAAAGATATTGCGGGGTAACCCCTAATACCCGCGAGATTTTTTCCAATCTTTTGACGTATGATGAAGATTTCCGGTTGCGCCATCTGCTGATGTGTGATGCGTCAACACCGATTGCAGCAGCAAAATCTTTTTGTTCCTTAAACTTTGTGTCAACGAGTCTAAACATTCGATCAACGATGTCCTCATCCACTGGCATCACCCCCTAAATTAGACAAATGCAAAAAGCGCAATTTGTACAATTGCACAAATTGTAAAAACTGCATTGACAAATGCAAAAATTACAATTATACTCTTGCTTGTAAAGCAAGTTGCCTATGACGAAATCATAGCACAGCCCAGGGCGACTTGCAAGACGGAAAGGAGGCGATCCCTTGAAAAATCGGATCCGGGAGCTGCGGGAAGCGGCAGGCATGACCCAGGCAGACCTGGCGGACCGGCTCCAGGTCTCCGTCCCCACGGTGTCCAGGTGGGAGAGCGGCGTGATCCGACCCAGTGTTGGAAAGCTGATCGAGCTGGCGGAGATTTTCGAGACGACCATGGACACGGTATGCGGCCGAACGGCCAGCGCCTGAAGGGAACGATTGTATGTATATTCCAATGATGACACTATGCGAGCTGGTGGAGCGCCTGCGGTCTCTGGGCGTGCCCACCAGCAACACCAAGGCGGCCGCCATGATCGAGGCGGGGCAGTACCCCTTTGCCAGCTGTGTGCGGCTGAAGGAGGACGGGGAGCGGGCCTTTGAGATTTCGAAGGTGCTCTTTGACAAATGGGTGGCCGAGCGCGTCGTGCTGCAGCCTGGAGACCCCGGGTATCAGGTCCCCCTGGAGCTCTGCCCCCAACATACCACACAGGAGGCGAGCTGACCATGGCGGATCGATACCCATCTATCTACCAGAGGGCACGAAAAGATGCCTGTCTGACCCAGGAACAGGCCGCGGAGCTGTTGAGCGTGTCGGTGGAAACTGTCAAGGCATGGGAGCAGAGACAACGGGTGCCCAGACCGGAGGACGTGGAGCGGATGCAAGCCGCCTATGGCACGCCCTGGCTGGGGCTGGAGTACACCCGGGCTACCTGCGGACAGCTGGGGGTGCTGCCGGAGCTGCGGCTTCAGGGACTGCCCACGGCGGTGCTGCGGCTGATCAACCGGGCCACGGCGCTGGCGGATGACTACCGGCGGCTGATGGAGATTGCGGAGGACGGCCGGATCGATGAGTGGGAGGCCCCGGAGTTTGAGCGGATCAGTGAGAACATCCAGCGCGTGATTGCGGCAGGGTTCGAGGTCCTGTATGCAGAGGCTCCGCCGGGCATAAAAAAAGACCGCCCTGCTGCGGGAACAGCAGAGCGGCGAGTTCAGGGCCTTTCGACCGAGAACGATTGCAAGACTATTGTACCACATTCCGGCCGGATTGCAAGCCCCAGTTTTACCGGGGAGGGGGTGACCCGCCCATGATGATCTGGGGGCTTGTGCTGATCGGCATTTGTACACTCACCAGCGGACTGTTCCGGCTGGTGGATCGGATTGAAGGGAGGCGGTGAGGATGACTGCATGGAAAACGCTGGATCTGCGTCAGCGAAAGACCTGCGGCCCCCATGACGGGGAACTGATCGTGCTGCACATGATCCCGAAATCCACCTGGGGGACTGAGCGGTATCTTGTCAGCCGCCTCCAGACAGAGGCGGGATGCACTTGGATAAAAAGCAATGGAAATGTGTTGTCTCCTGCCAATCTGGAGAAACACTATGACCTCCGGTGGCTCCGGCTGCCGGAGGACACCATCTGAGAGGAGGGTGGTTATGCGGAGGCACCCCAAAAAGGGCGGGCAGTTCGCCATCATTTGGGTGGATTTATTGTATGAGGATGCGGTACCAGCCACCGGCAAGCTGCTCTTTGGAGAGATATACCGGCTCTCTGGGCCGGATGGCTGGTGCGATGCCAGCAACCAGGATTTCATGGACCTGTTGGGATGCAGTGAGACAACTGTCCGTAACCTACTCAAAGCCCTGGAGGATGTGGGGCAGATTCGGGTGGTCACCCGGCCCCGCCGGGAAGGCGCTGGCGGCACGGAGCGCAGGATCTTCTGCGGCCGGAAACTGGCCCCTCCAGAGGTCCAGGAGGTACCCGCAAAAAACTGCGGGTACCCCGGGGAGGGTACCCGCAGAAATTTGAGGGGGGTACCCGCAGAAACTTGCGGTTCCACATCTATAAGTAATTATAATAATACCCCCTATAGTCCCCCAAAGGGGGATGACCCTGACCTTATGAGGTCATTTGACCTCTTTTGGGACAAGTACCCCAAGAAGGTCAAAAAGAAAAAGGCGCGGGAACTATGGCAGAAGCTGCGGCCAGATGCCGCATTGGCGTCTGTCATCCTGGCTGCTTTGGAGCGTCAGAAGTGCAGTGACCGTTGGCAGCGGGATGGTGGTCAATACATACCGGACCCCACCACGTGGCTCAACGGCCGCCGGTGGGAGGACGAACTGTTTCCTGCAGAGCCGGAGCGTCCTACCCCACCGGATGATGCCAGAAGGGGGCGGTGCCTGTGAGCGAGATCAAGCAGGATGCCATCCTCTCCCAGCGGCTGCTGGATGCTCAGGTGGGCGTGCTAGGTTCCATGCTGATCGACCCGGATACCGTGCCGGAGGTGCTGAGCCGGGTGCGGGACGCGGACTTTGCGGAAGAGAAGTACCGGCTGGTATTCCAGGCCATCCAGGCCCGGTTCCGGGCTGGGCAGGCCATTGACCCTATCCTGGTCCGGGAGACTCTGGGGGGCGGTGTGGACAGCCCATGGACCTCGATCTTGCAGGGGCTGATGGATGTCACGACCACGGCGGCTCATGTGGATGACTATGTGGACGCCCTGCGGGCTTCCGTCACGTTGTCCAACCTGCGGACCCTGGGCACCCAGCTGGCGGAAGCCGACCGCCTGGAGGACGCTCAGACACTGCTGGATCAGATGCGGGCCCAGCAGGTGAGCCGGCCAAACGTCCAGGCCATGGACATGGCGGAGGGCTTAGAGCGGTTCCTTGACCGGCACAACGGCGAGGACAAGCCCAAGTATCTCAGCTGGGGCGTACCGGTGCTGGATGAGCGGATCTTTGCCGAGCCTGGGGACATGGTGGTGCTGGGCGGGTACCCGTCTGACGGCAAGACTGCCCTTGCGCTGCAGTTTGCCTTCGGCATCGGTAAGAGCCATCGGGTGGGGTTCTTCAGCTACGAATCCACCCGGGACAAACTGTTTGACCGGACGGTGAGCCGGGCAGCCATGCTGAGTTACACCAAGATCAAGCGCAACCAGCTGACGGAGGCGGATTACCGGGACCTGCTGGAGCTGCGGCCCCAACTGACGGCTCCCCAGCTGACGCTGATCGACGCCGCCGGCATGACGGTGCTGGACATCCAGGCGTACAGCCAGGCCCACCGGTACGACGTGGTATTTGTGGACTATCTGCAAAAGATTGCCGCGCCCAGAGGCACCCGACAGTCCGATTTTGAGCGGGTCTCTGCCATCTCCAGCAGCTTGCAGCAGTTTGGGCGGATCACCGGGACTACGGTGGTGGCCCTGAGCCAACTATCCCGCCCAGACCGGGACGCCAAGACCAAGAAAATCCGCCCGCCGGTGCTGAGTGACCTGCGCTCCTCCGGCCAGATCGAACAGGACGCCGACGTGGTGCTGTTCCTGCACCGGGAGGACTATGATGACAAGCAGTCCAACCGGATTCTGAAGATCGCCAAAAACAAAGAGGGCGAGGCCATGGACTACGTTCGGTTCCGGTTTGACGGCGATCTGCAGACCTTCTCCCGGATCGCGCCGGAGACTCCGGAGCCACCGGTGGAGAAGCCCAAACGGGAGAAGCAGCCGCCCCGGCAGGTGAGCTTCTGGGCGGACGGGGGCAGCTTCCAGGACACCCCCTGGGGGAAGGGGGGAGCCAGTTGAAGATCGGAGACATCCTGACCATCAAACCTAACTTTTACACGGAGTACATGGGGGCCAATGACCAGCCCCGTCAAGCCCAGGTAATCTACATACACCCCGAAGGCCGATTTTACGTCGTGGAGTTCCGGAGTGACCTGGGTATTCCCTGGCGGGAGACGTTTTTCCCATACACAAGGCGGATCGAGGGCATCGTGGACCGGTCCGCGCCGTATTTGCCAAACGAAAAGGAGCTGTTTTGAATGAGGACGATTGCAATCATGAATAACAAGGGCGGCGTCGGCAAGACCGTCACCGCCATCAACCTGGCGGACATCTTGGTCAGGGACTATAAAAAGCGGGTGCTTCTGGCGGACTGCGATGGCCAATGCAATTTGACGGATTTCTTCTTCCCTGCACTGGATGAAGGACTGTCTGTCGCGGAGGTACTGACGGGGACCTGTGAGCCGCTTTGGAGCGATAATATCATGCCGATCCGTGATGGGTTGGACCTGTTGCCAGGTTCGGAGGACCTGTATACGCTGGACCTGCAGGCCCTCCTTTACGGCAGCGACTATGGCGCCAGGTACCGGATGCGGGATTTTATCAATGCCGTGCAAACTGATGGCGAGGTGGACTATCTAATTTTCGACTGCGCCCCAGGGTATACCTGCGCCACTGTAGCGGCTCTGATGTCCTCGGATGATGTGGTAATCCCAGTGACTGTGGACGGCTTCTCTTTCCGGGGACTGGAAACGATGGCCCGACAAATCTCGGGGCTTCGCCGCAATGGGCTGCCGGCTAAAGTGGCGGGCGTGCTGATTACCCAGTGGCGGAACACAGATGTGGTGGCGCAGGCGGATGCTCTGCTCCGGCAGGGGGAGATCCCTGTTTTCATGACACCCATCCGCCGGACCGACAAAGTCCCGGAGAGCACCTTCGAGCGGGTTCCGCTGGAGGCGTACAGTCCGCGGAGCGCCGCGGGCAGGGACTACCGGATGTGGGTGGAGGAATATCTGGGAGGTGAGCTCCATGGCGTTTGATATCTCCAAATATACGGAGGCTTCGCGGGAGCCTGCCGCCGTGCGGGACATTGGGATCATTACTACCGAGATCTTGCGGTTGAAGCAGGATGCCGGCAACGCTATCTTGAGTATCGGTCAGAGGCTGATCGAGGCCAAGGCCATGCTTCCGCATGGGGAGTGGCTGCCCTGGCTGACGGAGCAGGTCGAGTTTTCTGAGCGTACCGCCCGCAACTTCATGCGGTTGGCGCGGGAATGGACAAATCGGCAAGCGCTTGCCGATTTGGGAGCCGCAAAAGCATTGACGCTGCTGGCTTTGCCGCCGGAGGAGCGGGAACGCTTTATGGAGGAAAACCATGTCGTGGATGGTGAGGAGAAGTCAGTCATCGACATGACTTCCCGGGAGCTGGAAAAGGCCGTGAAGGAGCGGGACGAGGCCCTGCACGCGGCGGAGGCGGCCCGGGCGGCCGCGGAGACGGCGGATCAGAGCCGGGCCAAAATGGAAGCGGACATGACGGCCCTCAAGCAACTGCACCAGGCGGCACAGGCCGGGGAGACCCAGGCCCGGGAGGCTCTAGCCAAAGCCCAGGCCGAATTGAAGGCCCTGCGTGAGAAACCAGTGGAGGTTGCTGTAGAGGTAGACCAGGGTGCTCTGCAAGAGGCCCGCCGGGAAGCGGAGACCCGGATGCAGGCCAAAGTGGACAAAGCTGCGGAGGCCCAGAAAAAGGCAGAGGAGCAGCGGAAGAAAGCGGAAGAAGAGCTGGCCGCAGTCCGGCAGCAGCTGGAGGCAGCCCGGCAGACGGAACGTCAGGCCGCGATCTCGGGTGACAAGGACCTGGCCCTGTTTGAATTGCTGTTCTCCCAGGGCAACGAGGCCGTGAACAAGCTCCACGGGCTGCTGCTCAAGGTCCGGGGACGGGGCGATATCGAACTTGCCGGAAAGCTCCAGAAGGCCCTGCTGGCGCTGGCGGATGTGACGAGGAGGTGCGCGGAGGAATGACGGACCGGGCAATCGAGCTGTTGGAAGAGCAGCAGCGAAAAGTGAAGGAGCGTTCCGCCCCCTGGATGGTGGCGGAGCAGCTGAAAGATATCTGCCGCCGGGAGCCGCACAGCGCGGAAATCCTGGCGCAGGACCTGGAAAACGCCTCCATGTCCATTACGGAGGCGGAGAAGAAAATCAAGGCTTTTGCAGATGGGCACAGGAGCGGCGGCTTTGCCTGCGTGACGCCCGGGGAGGCTGACGCCATCCTGCGGGAATTCTACGGTCTTGGTGCCCCTGGGGGCACGGCTTCGGAAAGCGGCTCTCCGAAGATCCTTAATCTGGCGGATTTTCTGTGAGGTGCTGGATATGGACAAGGACTGGAAAAAAATCGCGGAGAAATTGCCGGTAGAGCCTAGCGGAGACCTGGTAAACGATGTACTCAGTGATATCTATGATGGAGATGCCTTGGGAACCCCAATGCTCTTATTCCATCGTGAGCCTGTCACACTGGCGGAACCGATTGGAGCAATCATGTGCCCGGGGGACTGGGAACGGCGCCGGCGGACGGCAAAGCACCGCTGGGGCGCCTGGTGTACCTGCACCAACTGCGGAGAGGACTTCGAGGCAGGGTATTCCGACGGCGGGATCGTGCTGGAGGAAGGCCCGGATGGCACAACCTACTCCGGCTATGCGGAGCCGGGGCCGGTCTCCAACGTGTATCTGGAGGGTGAGACAGTCCTCTGCCCCAAGTGCTGGACCGCTGTTGAGGTGACACGCCGGGCGGCCCTGCGCCGGGGGCGCACCTGTCAGGTGCTTCAGGCTGAGGTGGTCAACGTAGATGCCTATACTGTAGTCTTATATTGGCTGGTCAGCCGACATTTTGACGACACCGGAGGCGATCACATCCTGTTCCTGCCCCACGCCGCTCTGCTGATTGACGATGACGGGCGGCTGCGGCGGTTTCGCGCCAAGCGGACCGGAAATGATGTGCGGGATATGGTCTGGCTGCCGTGCAGCTCCACCCGGGACCCCATGCAGATGCCCTACTATTCCTGGGAGGCGGCCAACCACCGCAAGATCGGCGGATGGACACTGGTCCATGTCCCGGGTCTGGACCGGCACACTGGCGAAAAAACGGCACTGAAGGAATACATAGCTGCCGGCGGCTGCTGGCCCGGAGCGTACCTCCACGTATGGGAGCGGCATCCGCAGGTGGAGAACCTGATGCGGCAGGGGCTCTCCGAAGCGGTAGTCCGCACGATTGATGACACGTTGGACCTTGCCGCCAATGTCCATGACCTCTGCGACGCGCCGCCCATCCCGTGGGTGGACTGGAGGGAAGTCAAGCCACACCGGATGCTGCACATGAGCAAACCGGCGTTCCGGGAAATCTCCCGAAATCATTGGGGGGCCGGGGATGTGGAGTGCTGGGACAGATACAGGCGCCAGCTCCCCGGTGCTGACGCAATAGACTTTGAATACTGCCGGAGGCGCATCGGCAGCAAGGCCGTGGGGCAGCTCCTGGAGATGGTGGCCGCCGGATGGGAAGATTTGTTCCCCCTGCCTGTGGTCCGCTATCTGGAGAAACGGGGAGCCGTTAAAGATGGCGTACAGATGCTGATTGACTACCGCAAAATGCTGCGGGACGCGGAGATGGCGGAAACGGAAGAGACACTTTGGCCGCGCGATTTGCTGGCCGCCCATGAGCGGATCACCCAATTCTGGGCCGACCACTTCAAGGCATCGTATCAGCTGGGATTCACCAGCACATTCATCCGGTTTCGGGAGCTGGAATGGACGGACGGAGATCTGTGCATCGTCCTTCCCCGTGTGGAGGAGGACCTGGTCTCCGAAGGAAAGGTCCTGCGGCACTGTGTCGGCACCTACGGCAGTGCACACTGCTCTGGGAAACCTGTGTTTTTCGTGCGGCACCGCCGCAGGCCGGAGCGGAGCTATTATACCCTGCAGATCAACATGAACGGGACGATCCCAAAGGAAATCCAGCTCCACGGATACGGCAATGAGCGCCACGGAGACCACAAGCAGTATGCCCACAAAATCCCGCGGAAGGTCCGGGAGTTCTGCGACCGCTGGGAGCGGGAGGTCCTGACACCCTGGTTTGCGGCACAACGTACAGGGGCAGAGCGGCCAGCCAAGAAAAAACAGAAAGCAGGGAGGATCGCCTGATGCGGATCGTCAAAACCGGAGACCCCTGTCCACTCTGCGGCCGCCCGGTGACCGCAGAGGACCGGGAAACGTTGGACCAGTTGACGGCCATCGCGCAGATGTTGGATCGCCTTGGCATTGACATCGCTGCGGGTGCGGCGGAGAAAGGAGAAGAATATGAGTGAGCAGGGATATGAGCGGAAAAAGGACTTTGTGAACCATGCTTTAAGCCGCTGCGTGGCGTCCATGTACCCCAACGTGTGCCGGGTGGCCTACCACACCCGGGACACCGACGAGGGTCTGCGGGAGACCGCCATGATCTACCTGGCCGGGGGCTACTCCCGGCGGGTAGACGTGACGGGGCTGGACCTGCCGGCCACCCTGGACGCCGTGCTGGCGGTGTTCCGGGAGGCGGCGTGAGATGGGCCGCTATACGGGCCGGGAGCGCCGCCAGCGCGCGCTGTACCGGCTGGCCATCGTCGTTTGGATCATCGTGCTGGCCCTAGTGCTGTGCATGGACACGGCAGGATAGGAGGCGGCTATGGAGACAGTTGACTTGATCAATGCCCTGCGGCGGATGGCTCCAGAGACCGGAGGCCTGCCCTGTCTTGGATGCGGGCATGAGCACGGCTGCAGTGTCCACGGCTGTGCTGTCCTCAAAGAGGCGGCGGACCGGCTGGAAAAACGCTACCGAGGTGCTAGGGGCCATTGTAAGCCGGTGATTGCCGTAGCACCAGACGGCAGCTGGACCCGCTATGTGTCCATCAAGGAGGCGGCCCGGATCGTGGGCGTCAACCCGGCCCAGATCAGTACGGCGTGCGTTACAGGACAGCGGTGCGCCGGCCAGTATTGGAAAAAAGAGGAGGGATAAGGTGAGACCGATTGATGGTGATTACATAAGCGATGCCCTAGAGGCAGAGCTTTGCCGGGAGGGCGATGATCTTGAGGATCGGCAATGGGCCTATGGCTATGCCGCGGGAGTGAGTTTTGCAGTTCGTAAACTCGCGGAAGCCCCCACCCTCACCCCGCCGAACGAGTGGGTGAGCGCGGAGGAGAGGTTGCCAACGGACGAGCGGCCGGTTTTGGTATTCGTCGGTTATGCAGACACCATGACGGGATTTATTACCACATCGTCCTATTTTTGCTTTGACGCAAATCCGCATTGGCAGTGGGATGGTTTGGTTCAGGACGAGCAGAAAACGCTTTTCTGGATGCCCCTTCCGGAGCCGCCAGGAAAGGAGGGGTGAGGATGGACAGGAAACAGGCTGTAACGATTTTGAAGCGGAAAACCACCATCCCTGGTGATGGATACACCTGGGAGCAAATCAATGAGGCCATCGACATGGCAATTGCCGCCCTGTCCCCGCCGAACGATCCGCTGACGCTTGAGGAACTGCGGAAGATGGATGGAGAGCCAGCGTGGTGGGACGATGGTGAAGGAAGTTGCTGGGGTATTATTTCTGTTGATAGTGCTGGAATGTGGGGTGGCATCCCGTTTTTACGCGGAAGATGGAGGCAAGTAAACTTTGAATATAACATTGAAGAACGAAAAATGAGAATTTACCGCCGCCCGCCGGAGGGAGAGGTGGACACCAATGCTTGAATGCTACGATTTTGAGGAGTGCGAATACAATGCGCAGCCAAAGTGCTGCCTGCCTAATGGAATGGAGTGCTCGCATGGAGTGAAGGCCCATAAACCAACCAACGCCGACCGGATCAGGGCCATGAGCGACGAGGAACTGGTGGACATTTTTCTCAGAGCCGACTTTTGTAAGTGTTGTGAGCATGAAAAAGACGGGGTGTGCAATTACATCTGTGATTATCCCAACATTCCGCTTTATGATGGGTGCAAACAGGCAGCATTGGCGTGGATGAAGCAGCCGACAAAGGAGGACACCGCCGCCACCGCCCTCTCCACGTTCCAGGCCGAAAACGAGAAGTTGCGGGCCGAGCTGGAAAACTACCGCAAAGGCCATTGCGCAGAGGGCGGATGCGCCGCGGAGAAAGACCGGGATGCTGTACTGGCCGAGCTGGAACGGGTAAAACGGGAAAGGGATGCGGCAGTAGAGGACCTGCACAAACTTTGCCCCGCATGGAAGTGGGACGGCCAAAAGGAGGGCTGACATGGAACGATACACGGAAAAGCACTACGATGGGAACGGCTATTATCTCATCTGTAGTGGGAATTGCGAAACGCTTAATTGTGGAGACTGCGGCATCTTAGACAAAATCGTTGACCGCCTCGCCGCTTACGAGGACACGAGCTTGGAGCCGGAGGAAATCATTTCTGCCATAGATATGGCGAAAATCGCTTGCGCTCTGCATGAACTCAACGCCTACAAGGAGCTCGGCTCCATTGACTGTCTCCGCAAGCTGGCTGGTGGCCCGGGAGAGACATCAACCATCACCAATGGGGGTAAAATCCGGGCCATGGACGATGACAGACTGGCGCAAGAGATTCTGCGCCGCTGGCGGGCAGAAATGGAGGCGGGAAAGTTTGAGGATATTTCCACTCGGTGGTGTGACATGAAGGGTGGATGCGTCAGCAGTAAGGGATACCCACGCCCCTGCACGGAAGATCGTCTGCTGGCCTGCATCAAACGATGGCTCCAGCAGCCAGCGGAGGGGTAGGGATTGAGGTGTGAAGATCTTATCATGCGGCGCCGGGATGCAGTCATCGGCCCTGCATCTGATGAGCTGCGAAAACGCCCTGGCAAAGATACGGGGAGAACCGCCTGTATGGCCCCAGGTGCCGATTTACGACATATCCATATTCTGCGATTTGGGATTCGAGCCGCCTTGGGTGAAAAAGCAGGTCGAATTCCTGGCAAACGCCGGTCATTCTTGCGGGGTGCCACTTGTGATTCTGGATTCTCCGCTCTACACCGACTTTATGGAGAATTTCGGGGAAAGGCGGACGATCAGCATCCCGTGGTGGACCATCAAGGAGGACGGCCACAAAAGCAAGATGCCTCGCATCTGCACCATCGACTACAAGGTAGAGCTGATCTCCAAGTACGTCCGGTGGGAGCTGCTTGGCTACAAAAAGGGGCAGCGGCTCCGGGAGGAAGACAAGAAGGCCCACGAGATGCACATGGGCTTCAGCGCGGAGGAGTCACGCCGGTGTAAGGAGAGCCCCAACCCCATGTTCGTCAACAAGTTCCCCTTGGTGGAGATGGGTCTGACCCGGGCGGATAACTTTGCCTACATCAAGGATGTATGGGGCTTGGAGACCAAGGCTTCGGCCTGCTCGTTCTGCCCG
>ERZ827037.2090-NODE-2090-length-18210-cov-10.159020_pt1 | contig 18210 bp, 15 predicted proteins | sample MGYA00519924_ERZ827037 | MGnify/ENA primary metagenome ERZ827037 (study PRJEB31778, sample SAMEA3449250) | human gut metagenome | biome: human gut; feature: human-associated habitat; material: faeces | place: United Kingdom | collected 2010/2012 ...
CTGAACTAAAAACAGGAGAAAAAGGGATAATAGTCAAAGTTTTGGGACATGGTGGTTTTCGCAAGCGTATTGTGGAAATGGGATTTATCAAAGGAAAGACTATAGCTGTTATTTTAAACGCCCACTTGAAAGATCCGATAAAATACAGTTTGTTGGGTTATGAAACTTCCCTTCGACGGCAGGAGCCCGAGATGATTGAGGTGGTGAGCGAACAAGAAGCACGCACCACTCAAGATTCTTATTATGGTCCTATAATGGAAGAGACCATGATACCTGCAAACAAGATGGTGATACTGGCAAAAGAGAAACGGCGTACTATTAATGTGATGGCATTAATAGAAACCCTAATTGTGGGAAAACCTCGTTATTCAATTACGTTTCCGGTGCCCATGAATGCGTTCCGGATGATTTCTATGGAACACGTGGATTACCAATCTCTAGATGTGTACCGGTAATTCGTTCTAATTCATGCTTGTATCTTGTAATCTGCTTTTCGAGTAATACTTTTTCGTCTATACCGACTTTTCCGGATTATAAGGTGTTTGGTTTGCAACCATGACAAAGAATATCTCAGCGATTTATGGGCTGTGGCAATGACTGCGGCTTTACCTCTGGCCCGTGAACATACCCTGCGATAGAAATTTCTCTGTTGGCTCTTTGCGTTGGCGAGTGAAGAGGCGATACTCCGAAAAATCAACCCGACATTATTTTGACGATGGGACACGTGGATTGATATTCTTTTTCCTCGTGATATCTTAGTGTTCGGTGCGATGTTGTACCAACAGCAGAACTGTTTGGAAGATGGGAACTTCCGGGTAAAGTCGTGCCCCAGTTCACTCATCAGCTCAAGTGTGGCCAGATGGCTTATGCTGGGTATTTCAAAGACATTCACTCCCCACATGTCGTATGCCTTTCTTTCCAACATCGAAGCCTATAGTCCGTTTACGTTTGTGGCAGTCACAACGTTTTTTTGTCAAACTATATGAAGGTTGCAAGACAGTACAAGCGTGAGTTTTATATTCATCTGCTGCATGGCTTTCTGCATACGCAGGACTATACTTGAGACTTCACGGGAGAGGGTGGCACGATGACGGGTGAGTATCCTCATACGTTTGGCGTCGTTGTGCGGTTGGAAACTTGCCTTGAGCAATCCGTACTGGTGAAGCAACATCAGCCATTCGGCATCCGACTCGTCGGTTTTCCTTTCCGTTATGTTCTTCACGTCCCTTGCGTTGGTCAATACGACATCCAGCCCGTCCTCCTGAAGACGACAGAACAGCGGTATCCAGTAAACCCCGGTGGATCCATTGCAACTGTCTTTATACTGCATTCCCTAAGCCATGCCGAGATGGCATGCAAATCAGACGTATATGCTCCGAACGCACGATTGTTGTTCTTGGAGCGGTCAGCAGGAACGCAGACCTGCATGGTACCGTCTGCTATATCTATTCCCGCTGCATCCGGATTGACCTATCCACAGTCCGCTCCTTTGAAGGTGTTGACTTTTTCGCTTTCTTTGCCATGGTAATATTGTCATTGTTGTCGATGTATAAAAGGCATAAGCCAGGTCCTGTCGATGAGCATTCTTCTATACGGCCTCTGACGACCAATCTTCGATTCGCAGGACACGGAGCCATACTCTTTTGTGGGATTGAAAGCCCCAAAAACAACCGACTTGCTTCTTATGCACACGGCAAAGGTAACTAAAACGTTTCTGCCGCCGCAGGCGGTGGAAACGTTCCGTGTTCCACTCTGATTTCATCAAGGCAAAGGCTTGGCTTTACTCCTTTCGCCAGGCCTTGTCGTTATCCTCGTTCTACAGTAATTTCAACGATATGAACAACCTTATCAATAAATGTTTGGCGCAAGAAAATACAGGACAACTATTGAAACTTTCATTTTTCCCGGCTTTTACTTTGATTTTCACCTTTTCCCCTCCGGCCTTGATAATCGGCTCTGACGCCGGAAATTGTTTTTCAAGTAAGAATACTATCACTGCAAGCCACATTTATGGTTAAAACAAACCAAGCATCCCAGTGAGTTCCTATAATCCAAAGGTAAATCAAAACCTTATTGTCACGGGTGTTCCAGCTTCGCTTTCCATGTGTATTTTCCTTGCGACAAGTCGTGGAAAATACACATGGAAACAAACACCCGGACAACGGTTTTGATTTCGGGAGGGATTATAGGGACTCACTGCGACCGACGCGACGCATAACCGTGTCATTGACGAGAACAGGGGAGGCATCCTTTATGTATCCACAAGATACGGCTGGAACAACGGAATACACAAGCCCTACAATATATTGTGTGAAAAAAAATACAGCCCCATGAAAAAACAGGGACTTCAACTCCCTCTGCTCTGCATGGTTTAAAGGGAGGCAATTCCCAGCCTGTGTGCTTCCTTCTTCTTGCATACATTCTGGTGTGCGCCTTTTGCAGCGATACTACGCCAGGCATCTCTCCACTTTTTCCATATCCCGCATAATGGACTGGTCAAGAACCTTGGCATAGTGTCTTGTCATATTAAGGTTGGCATGACCAAGAATCTTGGCTACGTTTTCCATTGAGACATCATTGGCCAAAAAGACGACTGTCGCTGCGGTATGCCGGGCGACATGTGTGGTCAGGCGCTTCTTGATATGACAAATGTCAGCGATTTCCTTCAGATAGGCATTGGCTTTCTGATTACTCAGCACAGGCAACAGCAGATGCTGCTCGTTGGAAGCGGCATAACTTTCATACTTGTCAAGAATTTCCTTGGCGGTGCTTAATAGGGGAATATTGCACATCTCCTTGGTCTTTTGTCGCGGCTTGCGAATCCAGAGTTTTCCTTGTGCGTCTTTCACCAGATGGTCGGACGTAAGTTGGGACACATCCACAAATGCCAAACCGGTCAGGCAGCAGAAGACAAAGACATCCCTTACCTGCTCCAAACGTGGTATGTCAAATTCCTTGTTCCGAATAGCGTTCAGTTCCTCATTGGAAAGAAAGCCGACTTCAACCTCGTTCTCCTTGAAGTGCAATCCGTAGAAAGGGTCTCTCTTTATCCATTCGTTGCCTATCGCAATTCTGATTACTTTCCGGAAATTCTTAATATGTTTCAATGCGGAATTGTTCTGGCAGTTCTTCTCGGTTTTAAGGAAAAATTCAAAGTTGCGTACAAATTCCTGGTCTATTTCCTGAAGCGCAATATCCTCTTTGCCATATTGCGAACGTAGATACTGTCCCATGTACAAAAGGGAAGTGTCAAATTTACGTATGGTACCTTCCACATATTCCTTGCCGACCAGAGCACGGCATTTGTCATTATGTTCCCTGAATACTTCCAACAACATTTTCTGATCCTTTCCATAATAGCGTTCAAGTATTGCGGATGCCGATATTGGTTGTCGTGCTTCCAGTTCAAGGTCACGCTGGATTTGTAGAATCTTCAGACGTACGGCGTCAAGGAAACTGTTCAATTCCTTGGATTCCCGATCCTTTCCTTTGGAACACCCCTTAGCCTGACACCATTTGTCAACCGGAACACTCCGCTTGATCCTGATCTCTACAGACTGTCTGTTGACCGTTATTCTTACACAAATAGGGGCTTCACCGTTTCTTAGCAGTTTCGTCTTTTTGATAAAGAACAAAACGTTCATTGTCTCTCGTTGAACCTTTGTCATAAATACATCAATTTAGATTTTGCAAAAATACATTCCAAACTCAAATGTCAAGCTTAGCAAAATCTTGAAAAACAATGAAATATGATATAAAAAGTAGGCTTTTTCTTCTCTCAAAAAAAGTCCCACGAATAAGCCTAAACTTATTTCAGTATATTTCTATATTTTGTAGGAATTCATAAAAGAAAAAGCTCCAAAAATCATTGATTTTCAGAGCTTTTCTTCAATTTACATTTCTGATTTGTACACCCTCAGGGATTCGAACCCTGGACCCACTGATTAAGAGTCAGTTGCTCTACCAACTGAGCTAAGAGTGCTTATTTCCTCGTTTGCGGTTGCAAAAGTAGGTCTTTTATTTTATTTGACCAAACAATAATGCAGCTTTTTTACTATCTTTTTTTCGTCTTTATTCGAATACATAAAGCTCGGAAGGCGTATTTCGCTTTAAAGCAAGCAGTTGCACATCTTTACCTACAATGACTCCTTTGTTCTTTAATTTCCATTCTACCGTTTTATAGGCTAACTCCGGATGATTATTATCTTTGCTTAAATGGCATAACCAGATATATCGTAGATGTTCGGTGATATTTTCTGCTAAAAACTCGGCAGTATCAGAGTTGCTCATGTGCCCTGTCTTACTTGTAATTCGTTCTTTCAGATATTGAGGGTATGGTCCCATTTTAAGCATTTCCTCATCATAATTTGCTTCGAGAATCAGATAGTTGGCTTTACTTATATAATGAGCAGCCGTAGGAGTAATCTCTCCAAGGTCGGTTAGAAAGGAGAATACCTTGCCGTCAATTTCAATACAGTAACCTACATTATCCGTTCCGTCATGAGGAACTTCAAAAGATTCTATGTGGAAATCTTCTAAAGTTATAGGCTCTTTTTTCTCCAAATAACGAACTGATGAACTAAGTTTTTCCGTCATACAATAACTACGGTTGATTCCGGCATGAATACGCGCCGTTGTATAAACAGGGATATTCAGTTTTTCTCCTAAATGACCTACAGCCTTGATGTGGTCAGCATGATCATGTGTTATAAATACAGCACGAATACTATCCATCAGGATATTAAAGTCTTTCAGTGTCTTTTTTATAGTACGGATACCAATGCCAGCATCTATTAGTATTCCATAGGTTTCAGTACCCAGATAATAACAGTTCCCACTACTGCCACTTGCCAGGCTTATAAATTTTACTTTCATGTTTTATCCTCTTTATTAAAAATGCAAAATGCCGTCAACTTTTACAGCAAAGTGACGGCAAATATACGCAAAAAAGAAGATATTTATCGAGAAGATTTCTTCTTTTTGTCGATGGATTCGGTGATTTTTGCAAATAATAGCAATGCTATGGCGGCAATCAATCCGATAGCGGCAAAGTAATACCATATATAGTGCGCATTTACACTGGCTGCTTCCCATGCAGCATGCGTCTCAAATAAGGTAGGGTCCGGACAATATTTAGTCAATAGAATACCTGCCAGACCAAAGCCGAAGATTGAGGAAAGAAAAGAATGCAAATGGCTAAAGCCTAAATACATCCCTTCTTCTCCTTTGGGTGCCTGCAAGGAAAAATATTCAAGATAACGAGGTGAAATAAAACATTCGGCAAGTGCCTGTACAATAATTCCGGCAACCATCATCAAAGTAATATTGCTCATGCCAGAGATAATATCGTTACCTAATAAATTACCGCAAGCCATCAATAAAGCAGAAAAAGGAATTAAGAACATTCCTACATTCATTGAAGTAATTGCACTCCGTTTCGCCATTAGACGTGTTATGAAACTAACAAAACACACTACCACAAAAGGGTTCACATTAGCAATCCACCCTGGTTTCGCCGTCTCACCAGCCATACGGATTACGTATTTAGGCATAGTGGCATAAAGTTGTTGCTGTACCATCCAAAATCCGGTGACAATCAGTATGAGAATCAATAAACGCCAGTTGGTGATAATTTTCATAAATCCCCGGCTGATTTCACGGAGACTTTTTCCTTCACCTGCTGTATGTGTAGATTTATAAAGAAGTATAACGGCAAGCAAAGCAATAATTGTCATAGCACCGGAGAAATAATTGATATAGATATAAGCTTGCTCACCGATCACATTGCGTAAAGGATCAATAATTGTTTTACCAGTGAAGGCACCTATATTAACCATCATATAAAAAATTGAATAACCGCGAGCGCGTGTTGCCTCTGTCGTTTCTTTAGCTACGGAAGCGGAAATAATAGACTTTATAAAAGAACCTCCGACCATAAGTATAAATAAGACAGGAACAATAATCCACCGGGTATAGCTATCTGGCAAACCGTTAAACTGCGTAGTAGCACCATAGTTGACTAATCCTGCCGTTTCCAGTAACGTAGGTAAGACGCCCAATCCTAAATATCCGATAGACAATAAGGAGAATGCTATAATCATTGATTTCCGGAAACCGATCTTATCAGCATAAGCACCAGAAAAAATAGGAAGCAAATACAATCCTCCGGAAAAAAGTCCAGAGATCATACTTGCTTCAAAATCATTAAAACCTAAAATTGTGGATAGATAAATAGTGAGAACGATGAAAACGGCATAATATGCCATCCGTTCAAACAGTTCGACTGTGTTGCTGACCCAAAATGCTCTGGTAAAGCCTTTGGCAGCACGCTGAGGGGAATTGTTCATGTAGTTATGTTTTTAGTTAAAATGTTAATTCAGCGCAAAGATACGTTTTTTTGGCAGACTGTCCGTATCTTTGTGTAAAATTAGGTATTTAAACAATTATGGTTATAGCTGTTGATTTTGACGGGACGATTGTAGAACATCGTTATCCACGTATTGGCGAGGAGATTCCATTCGCTATTGATACACTAAAGTTGTTGCAACAAGAAAAACACCGTTTGATATTGTGGAGTGTACGGGAAGGAGCGCTTTTGGACGAAGCAGTTGAATGGTGTAAAGCCAGAGGGTTGGAATTTTACGCAATTAATAAGGATTATCCTGAAGAACAAAAAGATCATCAGGGTTTTTCCCGGAAATTGAAAGCTGATTTGTTTATCGATGACCGGAATCTTGGCGGCTTACCGGATTGGGGAGTTATCTACGAAATGGTTAAGGAAAAAAAAACATTTGCCGATATATATAGCCAAAACGAAGAAGATACAGCACCACTGAAGAAAAAGAAAAGATGGTTTTCTTTTTAATCGGTGAAGAAATTGTACGTAACTCAATAAAAAATCCCTCTGTTTGAATCAAAATCCAAACAGAGGGATTTTTTATTGAGTTACTATCTGTTAGAACTTAAAGAAGTTCTTTGCATTATTATAGCTGATATCTTCAATCATTTGATTTACACGCTCTATTTCAGAAGCCGGGATTTCACCATTTTCCACATCACGTCCCACCAAGTTACATAATGTGCGGCGGAAATATTCATGACGCGGATAGGAAAGGAATGAACGAGAATCAGTCAGCATACCTACGAAGCGGCTCAAAAGACCAAGTACAGACAATGCATTCATTTGTTTTTCCATACCGTCTTTTTGATCCAAGAACCACCAGCCGGAACCGAATTGGATTTTGCCGGGAATGGAACCATCCTGGAAGTTACCCAACATAGTAGCAATTACTTCGTTAGCACATGGATTCAAGTTGTAAAGGATTGTTTTTGTCAGTTTACCATTGCTATTCAAACGGTCGAGGAATTTAGCCATAGCTTTTGCCGTTGTAAATTCGCCAATTGAATCAAAACCAGTGTCAGGACCTAACAGCTTGAACATTTTAGTATTGTTATTGCGGATAGCACCATAGTGGAACTGTTGGGTCCAACCTTTTTCCCAATCCATTTCACCGAAAATCACAAGCATTGCTGACTTGAATTTCAAAATCTCTTCTTTAGTCAACTCAATGCCACCATATACCTTATTAAATATAGTTTTAATTTCTACATCAGTATAATCTTCTGCATAAAATTCTTCGATACCATGGTCGGACAAGCGACATCCTTGTTCTGCAAAGAAATCGTGACGTTTTCGTAAAGCAACAACCATGTCGTCAAAGCTGGAGATAGTAACACCGCTAACCTCTGATAATTTTTCTACATAGGCACGGAAGTCGGCAGGAACTTCTACTGCCATTGCTTTGTCCGGACGCCAAGTTGGTAACATTTTGATTTCAAATCCGCTTTCACGCGTTTTGATATGATATTCCAGCGAATCAATCGGATCATCAGTAGTACATACGGTTTCTACATGGTAACGACGCATCATTCCACGAGCTGAATACTCAGGTTGGGCAAGTTTCTCGTTACATTCATCATAAATTTCACGTGCAGTTTTTGGATTCAATATCTTATTAATGCCGAAAGCTGTTTTCAACTCCAAATGAGTCCAGTGGTATAGTGGATTACGGAACGTATAAGGCACTGTTTCCGCCCATTTTTCGAACTTTTCCCAATCTGTGGCTTTTCCCGTACAGAAGCGTTCGTCTACACCATTAGTACGCATTGCACGCCATTTGTAATGGTCACCGCCCAGCCATATTTCAGTCAGTGATTTAAACTTGTAGTCGTCGGCTACCATTTGGGGGATTAAGTGACAGTGATAGTCGATAATCGGCATTTTAGCCGCATGCTCGTGATACAACTTTTGTGCAGTTTCTGTCTGCAGCAAGAAGTTTTCATCCATGAAGTTCTTCATTATTACTGTGTTTTAAGTATATAAAATTATTACTTTCTACATTTATACCTATATAGTATTGATTTTAAAGCTAATAGGCGTAAATATCGTTTTAGTTTTATTAACCGTTATCGAACACAAAAATAGAAAATTTACTTGGAGTAACAAAATAATTCGTATATTTGCAGCGATTATTTATAATATTTAAGTTTTAGCACTATGGAGGACCAGAACTATACTATAAAAGACATAGCCCGTATGGCCGGTGTTTCTGCCGGAACAGTTGATCGGGTATTGCATAATCGAGGTGACGTGTCTTCAAAAAGTAAAGCTAAAGTACAAAAGGTATTGGATGAGATTCATTATCAGCCCAATGTGTTTGCTATCGGACTGGCGGCTAAAAAGAAATATACTTTTATTTGTCTGATCCCATATTATATAGAACATGACTACTGGCATTCGGTAGTGGGCGGTATAGAACGTGCACGGCAAGAGTTACGCCCTTTTAACGTGAGTGTGAACTACCTTTGTTATCATCATGGAGACAAGAAGAGCTATCAGGAGGCTTGTCACACTATTAGAGACAGCAGTGTAGATGCTGTGTTGATCGCTCCGAATTTCCGGGAAGAAACAATAGAATTAACATCTTATTTACAGGAAAATAAGATAGCCTACGCATTTGTCGATTTCAATATGGAAGAAGCGAATGCATTAACATATATTGGGCAGGACTCATATAAAAGCGGATACATTGCTGCTAAGATATTGATGCGTAATTATTCATTGGGAGAAGGGCAGGAGTTAGTGCTATTTTTAAGCAATAATAAAAATAACCCTGCCGAAATACAGATGCAACGCCGTTTGAAAGGTTTTATGAGTTATATAACGGAAGAATATGATAACTTGACAATTCATGAAGTAGTGCTCAATAAGTCCAATCAGGAAAATAACCAGCAGACGTTGGACGAGTTCTTTCAAGCACACCCGAAAGCTGTGCTCGGAATCGTCTTTAATTCCAGAGTCTATCAACTGGGGGAATACCTTCGCCACGCAAAACATAGCATGAAGGGATTGATAGGATATGACCTTCTGAAAGCAAATGTAGACCTTTTGAAATCAGGTGATGTACATTATTTGATAGGGCAACGTCCCGGATTACAAGGATATTGCGGGGTGAAAGCCTTGTGTGACCATGTAGTATTTAAGAAGAGTGTCGATTCCGTAAAGTATATGCCTATTGATATATTGATTAAGGAAAATATTGATTTTTATTTTGAATTTGTATAATATCAACTTTATAAATTACAACTAACATGAAAGCATTAAACAAAGGAACTGCTCCTAAGACACAACGTCCGGAGCGTATTATCCAATTTGGAGAAGGTAACTTTTTACGCGCATTTGTAGATTGGATTATTTATAACATGAACCAGAAAACAGATTTTAATAGTAGTGTAGTAGTAGTTCAACCGATTGATAAAGGTATGGTCGATATGTTAAACGCACAGGATGATCTTTACCATGTCAATCTTCAAGGATTAGATAAAGGAGAAACTGTTAATAGCCTGACAATGATTGACGTAATCAGCCGTGCATTAAACCCATATACTCAAAATGACGAATTCATGAAGTTGGCAGAGCAACCGGAAATGCGTTTCGTTATTTCGAATACTACGGAAGCTGGAATAGCTTTTGATCCAACTTGCAAACTTGAAGATGCACCTGCTGCTTCTTATCCGGGCAAACTGACCCAGTTACTGTATCACCGTTTTAAAACATTTAATGGTGACAAGTCAAAAGGATTGATTATCTTCCCCTGCGAACTTATTTTTCTGAATGGACATAAACTGAAAGAGACTATTTATCAGTATATTGAATTATGGAACTTGGGTGGTGAATTTAAAACATGGTTTGAAGAAGCCTGTGGCGTATATGCTACATTGGTAGACCGTATCGTTCCCGGATTCCCGCGTAAGGATATCGATACTATTAAAGAAAAAATACAGTATGATGATAACCTCGTTGTACAGGCTGAAATTTTCCATTTGTGGGTAATCGAAGCTCCACAGAAAGTTGCAAAAGAATTCCCGGCGGATAAGGCAGGTTTGAATGTTTTATTCGTTCCGTCAGAAGCTCCTTATCACGAACGCAAGGTTACTTTGTTAAACGGCCCTCATACAGTTCTTTCTCCAGTTGCTTATTTATCCGGCGTAAACATCGTTCGCGATGCTTGCCAACATGAAGTAATTGGTAAATATATCCATAAGGTGATGTTTGACGAGTTGATGGAAACATTGAATCTGCCGAAGGATGAATTAGAAAAATTTGCTACTGATGTATTGGAGCGTTTCAATAACCCATTTGTAGATCATGCAGTAACAAGCATTATGCTGAACTCATTCCCGAAATATGAGACTCGTGACCTGCCAGGTCTGAAAACATATCTGGGACGTAAAGGTAAGCTTCCAAAAGGATTGGTACTTGGTTTAGCCGCTATCATTACTTACTATAAAGGTGGTGTACGTACAGATGGCGCTGAAATTGTTCCGAATGATGCTCCCGAAATTATGAATCTACTGAAAGAACTTTGGGCAACAGGCTGTACAAAGAAGGTAACAGAAGGTGTATTAGGTTCCGAATTTATTTGGGGAGAAGACCTGAATAAAATTCCGGGGTTGGCAGAAGCCGTGAAAGCGAATTTAGATTCAATCCTAGAAAAAGGTATGCTTGAAACTGTGAAGGATATTCTTTTATAAAAGGATTATATAAAGTCAGCCCCACTATTCTAAAAGAATGGTGGGGCTGACTTTATACTGTCGTCTTGAAATGCAATTCCTTATTCTTCGGCTGTGTGGAGAATGAATGTAGTAGCACCAATTGTCACAATAGCACCATCTTCAATCCGTATCCGGTCTTTGTCTCCCAAAATTTCATTCATGAGAAATGTTCCAGTAAGGCTCGGAGCGTCCCGCAGTGTATAAATAAGCTTTCCTTGCTTGTTACGCTTTATGTTGATAATACAGTGACGGCGATCCATGCTCATATCTCCGCTTTCGATAGGGGTATTAATGACAGTTCCTACACAACGACGCCCTATCACATTATCACCTTCCTGCAATGGTAATATTTGCTTAAAGCCGAATATATTTTCGATCACTGTGATATATCCGAATTCTTCTTTGTGTACTTCGGCTTCTTCTTCCAGATTTTCTTCTTTTCTAAGAGCTTTTACTTTACTTTTCCCCAACCGGATACTAAATTGCTTGCCGCAATGCTCACACTCAAATACGAGCGATTGGCCTTCGCTATACTTAGTTTCATCAAAATAAAGGTAATTCTCACATTTAGGACAAAGAACTCGTTTCATGTTTTTAAAAGGGGGATTTTATTTTGCCAGTAACCAGGCATTCTTATAAGTTTCGTTTTTTCTCAACTCTAGCAATTGCTTGGTTGCTTCTTCGCGATTATCAAATGAGCGTATGCTGACACGTACCTTGCCTGCCGTATTGAGGGCTTTGGCTTCTGCAAATCCTTTTTCCTTTAATTGATTTGCCATAGCTTCTGCATCTTTCATGCTGATTCCGCCTGCTACAATAATATGGAAAGGATGATTGAAATTTGCTTGTGATTTAGCAGAGACAGGAGCAGGAACTGTTTCTTGCTTGTTGACTTTTACTTCTTTAACCGCAATAGGCCTTGAGGTTTTAGCTTTATCTACTGTAATTTTGGGAGCAGATGTCTTTTGCACCTGTTGTTGTGTACCCCTACTCTTTACAGAAACAGGAGTTACTACAACCGATTGTTTCTCTATTTGCTCAAAAAGTTCACCAGGCAATAATTGCGCATAGTTGTTTTTCTGAATATCTGTATTTTCTACCCGGTTTGAGAAAGCAAAAAACAGTATGACAGCAGCAATCATAGCTACTGCATTACGGAGATATGCACGATTGATACTTATCTCATAAGTTTTCTTCTCTCTAGTCAGATTGGCTGGTATCAAGACCTTCTCTTTTTGTTGCAAAGTAGCAAGTTCGTGTATCTCAAAAGAATCCAAACCATATAATGAAGGAGTCGTTATCTTACAATCATAAGGTATAAACTCATAATTTCCATAAATATTATAATGAATCTCACCAACATTTTCCAAATGGGCTTTCCCTTCTTCGTGGAGAATCTCGATAAATGCACTTACTTCTTTTTCTACGATGCGAGTTGCATCAGCAAAACTGGTATCATATGCTGACATATAAGATTGTACCAATACTCCATCATTCAATTTTAATTGAGGATTAAAACCAATCGTACGGGTAGGGGGTAAAAAAAGATTTTCTTCTTTTACATGAGTTGCGGGAGCATAGTGTGCAACAAATCCACCAAATCCCGGAACGATGACGCAGTCGTTCTCCAATAGTAAAGCCTCTATATGTTGTGCCAATTCAATCATGTGTGCAAAATTAAGAGATAAATTGAATATATCCCAGAAAACTACGAAAAATTCACTACTTTTGCATCGTTTTATTTAGCACTATTAACAATGAACTATATACAGACGGAAATAGACGGAGTATGGCTGATAGAGCCTAAAGTATTCTTCGACGAAAGGGGATATTTTATGGAAGCCTTTAAGAAAGAAGAGTTTGAATCTCATATTGGTCCTGTAAACTTTGTGCAGGATAATGAATCGAAATCATCTTTTGGGGTTTTACGTGGATTGCATTATCAAAAGGGTGAATATAGCCAGGCTAAATTGGTCCGTGTCATCAAAGGGGAAGTTTTAGATGTTGCAGTCGATTTACGTAAATCGTCACCTACATTCGGAAAGTATGTAAGTGTACTGCTTAGTGAAGAAAACAAGAGACAGTTTTTTATTCCCCGTGGTTTTGCCCATGGTTTTGCCGTATTGAGCGAAGAAGCTATTTTCACATATAAAGTAGATAATAAATATGCTCCTCAAGCAGAAGCTTCTATTCTATTCAATGACAAAACATTGGGAATAGATTGGCCACTGTCGGAAACACAAATGTTATTATCCTCTAAAGACAGAGAAGGGACTGCCTTTAAGGACGCCGTATATTTTGAATAAACGACTAACAAACAATAGATAAGTATGAAAATTGCAATTGTGGGAACAGGATATGTCGGCTTAGTGTCGGGTACATGTTTCGCTGAAATCGGTGTAGACGTAACATGCGTTGATACAAATAGTGAGAAAATAGAATCTTTGCAGAAGGGGATTATTCCAATTTATGAGAACGGATTGGAAGAAATGGTGCTTCGTAACATGAAAGCAAAAAGGTTGAAGTTTACTACATCACTCGAAAGTTGTCTGGATGATGTGGAAGTTATATTCAGTGCTGTTGGTACACCTCCGGACGAGGACGGAAGTGCTGACCTGAAATACGTACTGGAAGTTGCCCGTACCATTGGCCGCAATATGAAACAATATAAATTGGTAGTAACAAAGAGTACTGTTCCAGTAGGAACTGCCCCAAAAGTCCGCGCTGTTATCCAGGAAGAATTGGATAAGAGAGGAGTTAAAATAGATTTCGATGTTGCTTCTAATCCGGAGTTCCTAAAAGAAGGAAATGCAATCAGTGACTTCATGAGTCCGGACCGTGTAGTGGTCGGAGTGGAGTCAGCCCGTGCAGAGAAGTTGATGTCTAAATTGTATAAGCCATTTTTATTAAATAATTTCCGTGTGATTTTCATGGATATTCCTTCTGCGGAAATGACTAAATATGCGGCGAATTCAATGCTTGCAACCCGTATCAGTTTTATGAATGACATCGCAAACCTGTGTGAGCTGGTTGGCGCAGACGTAAATATGGTACGTAGCGGAATTGGTTCCGATACTCGTATTGGGCGTAAGTTCTTATATCCGGGCATCGGATATGGTGGTTCATGTTTTCCTAAAGATGTAAAAGCTTTGATTAAAACGGCGGAACTAAACGGATATCCGATGCAGGTACTTCGTGCCGTGGAAGAAGTAAATGAACTTCAGAAAAGTGTGCTGTTTGATAAATTAGTAAAACAATTTAATGACAACTTAAAGGATAAGACCATTGCTTTATGGGGATTGGCTTTTAAACCGGAAACGGATGATATGCGCGAAGCCCCGGCATTGGTATTGATTGATAAGCTGCTGAAAGCCGGTTGTCAGATACGTGCATACGACCCTGCTGCCATGCAAGAATGTAAACGTCGGATTGGAGATTCAGTTTATTATGCTTGCGATATGTATGATGCAGTACTTGACGCTGATGCTTTGATGTTGGTGACTGAATGGAAAGAGTTCCGTTTGCCTTCATGGGCGGTTATCAGAAAAACAATGGCACAACAGATTGTGTTGGACGGTCGTAATATATATGATAAAAAAGAAATGGAAGAACTTGGATTCGTTTACTCATGTATTGGTAAATAAGATAATAAGAGTATCTTTACTACAAAATTGAGACAAATGATAAAGTATGTGGCAATATCGTTAATAGCTATCTTTCTTATGGCATGTACCGGCAATAAGAATTCGTATTTTTCCGAGGAGGAGAAGGAAGATTCGAATGCCAAGGAAATGTTGCAGGGGATTTGGCTGGATGATGAAACGGAGAGCCCGTTGATGCGCGTAGAAGGAGACACAATTTTCTATGCAGACTCGCAAAGTGCTCCAATTGCTTTTAAAATTATACGGGACACTCTTTATACTTATGGGAATGATACGACTTATTATAAGATTGATAAGCAGGCAGAACATATATTCTGGTTTCATTCCATAACGGATAATATCATCAAGCTGCATAAGTCGGAGGACTTTAATGATTCATTGTCTTTTGTCCGTGAGGAAGTGGTTATTCCCACCTATACTGAAGTAACCAAACGCGATAGTGTAGTGACTTATAATGGCGCTCGTTATCGTGCTTATGTATATATTAATCCTTCCAAGATGAAAGTTATCAAAACAACTTATTCTGAAGACGGGATTAGCATGGACAATGTGTATTACGACAATGTGATGCACATTTGTGTCTATGAAGGCAAGAAAAGTTTATTTGCCAGTGATATAACGAAGCAAATGTTTGATAAGGTTGTGCCCGAAGATTTCTTGGTACAGGCTATTTTATCTGATACCAAGTTTTTAAAAGTAGACCGGAATGGTTTTCATTATCAAGCCATTTTAGCCATTCCGGAGAGTTCTGTATATAGTATAGCAGAGTTGGAAATCAGTTTTGACGGTACTCTGACTATTGCTTCAACCAAATAAAGATTTAGTTCTGCCTGGGAGAGGGACGGTTGTTCCCTTTTCCTCCTCCATTGTTTCTTTTTCCTTTGAAGTTTCTTCTCTTTGAATAGTTGCCGCCCTTATTACTAAAAGAACGTGGCTTATATTCGGGAGCTTCACCTAATTCTGTTGGAATAGGAATTTTATAGATTTCTTTTTCAAGGAAGTTCTCTATACTTTTAAAGTTACTCTGCTCTTTTTCACTGACAAATGTAAGTGCAACCCCATCGTTGTTGGCCCGTGCCGTACGTCCGATACGGTGCACATAATCTTCACTATCATGAGGAACGTCAAAGTTGATAACCAGGCGGATATCGTCAATGTCAATGCCGCGTGCCACGATATCCGTAGCTACTAATATATTAATTTTTCCGGCTTTGAAATCATGCATAACTGCTTCTCGTTGGACTTGTTCAAGATCCGAGTGCATTTCTCCTACATTCAGTTTCATTGATTTCAAGGCTTTTGTCACTTCCTTAACCTTGATTTTAGAAGACGCGAAGATAATAACACGTTCGGGAACTTCATCCATAAAAAGGTTACGTATAATTCCCAACTTTTGATTCTCGTAGCAAACATAGGCAGCCTGGATAATTTTATCGGCAGGCCTTGAAACTGCAAGTTTTATTTCCGATGGATTATTCAGGATGGTATTTGCTAACTGCTGGATTTTGGCAGGCATTGTCGCAGAGAACATGATAGTCTGCCGTTCTTTCGGCAAGTATTTCACTATCTGCATAATATCATCATAAAATCCCATATCGAGCATACGGTCCGCTTCGTCCAATATAAAATAAGAAACCTTGGAAAGATCTACATATCCAAGACTTAAATGAGCGATTAAACGTCCGGGAGTAGCAATAACTACGTCAGCTCCTAATGTAAGCCCTTTTTTCTGTTGTTCGAACAGGATACCGTCGTTTCCACCATATACCGCCACACTTGATGCAGGCATAAAATAGGAGAAACCTTCCATTTGCTGGTCGATTTGTTGCGCTAATTCCCGGGTAGGAGACATGATAACACAATTAATCGCATCCTCCGGATGTTTACCTTCGGATAGTTTATTCAGTACGGGAAGCAGAAATGCTGCCGTCTTACCTGTACCTGTCTGTGCCACTGCTATCAAGTCTTTACCCTCAAGTATGATTGGAATTGCTTGTTCCTGTATAGGTGTACATTCGTCAAATCGCATGGCATCGAGCGCCTCAAGCACATTTGCATTAAGTTGCAGTTCGGAAAACTTCATTCTTTCAATTTATTTGTTAGCAAAGATAAACTATTTTTCTCTCTCAATTACATATTCAAATAAGAATCTTTGAACCCTAGGAAATAGAGTACTCCATCAAGTCCGATAGTGTTAATGGATTGCTTGGCATTTGCCACAACTTTGGGTTTGGCATGAAATGCAATGCCGAGTCCGGCAATTCCTAACATCGGCAGATCGTTTGCACCGTCTCCTACAGCAATTGTCTGTGCAATATCCACTTTCTCGACCTGAGCTATCAATCGGAGTAGTTCAGCTTTCCGCTTCCCGTCTACCACGTCTCCCAGATAACGTCCGGTCAGTTTCCCGTCAACAATTTCCAACTCATTTGCATATACATAGTCGATGCCGTATTTCTTTTGCAGGTATTGACCGAAATAAGTAAACCCTCCGGAAAGGATAGCAATTTTATAGCCATATTTCTTCAGTACATACATCAATCGGTCCACACCTTCTGTAATAGGCAGACTTTCTGCAATCTCTTGCATCACAGACTCGTCCAGTCCTTTTAAGAGTGCTACACGACGCGTAAAGCTTTCCGTGAAGTCTATTTCTCCCCGCATGGCACTTTCTGTAATAGCTTTAACCTGATCACCTACACCGGCACGGATAGCCAATTCATCAATAACTTCTGTTTCAATCAATGTAGAATCCATATCGAAACAAATTAGGCGGCGCATACGGCGGTACATATTATCTTGTTGAAAAGAAAAGTCCATTTCCAGTTCGCTTGCCAGTTTCATTAATCCTTCCTGCATAGCAACTCGGTCTTTGGGAGTCCCTCTCACGGAAAATTCGATACAGGCACGGGTACGTGTGTCTGTCTTGTCTTCATCTAATGGGATACGACCTGTCAGACGCTTGATAGCATCAATGTTCATACCTTGCTCGGCCAATATCTTGGTAGCTGCGGATAGTTGCAGCGCAGAAAGCTTGCGCCCCAACACAGTCAGGATATAGCGGTTTTTACCTTGCATACCTACCCAATTCTCATACTGTTCGGTCGTGATTGGCTCAAACCGAATCGTGACTCCCAATGAAGAAGCTTTAAACAACAGTTCTTTCATGATGAACCCGGAATGTCTTTCTTCACTTTTGAAAAGGATACCCAATGACAATGTGTTATGAATATCCGCCTGACCGATGTCGAGAATGGTAGCATCATATTTGGCAAGTATTTCAGTCACGGATGAGGTCAGTCCCGGGCGATCTTCGCCAGTAACTCGAATCAGAATTAATTCAGTATTTGATGGTTGCATAAGAAATAGACTTTAATCCTGCAAAAGTAGAGAAAAAAGTTCGTTTTTATGCTAAATAACATAAAAAGTTATA
>ERZ827037.2092-NODE-2092-length-18196-cov-6.772394_pt1 | contig 18196 bp, 14 predicted proteins | sample MGYA00519924_ERZ827037 | MGnify/ENA primary metagenome ERZ827037 (study PRJEB31778, sample SAMEA3449250) | human gut metagenome | biome: human gut; feature: human-associated habitat; material: faeces | place: United Kingdom | collected 2010/2012 ...
CCCAGTTTTCCTTTATACTATTCTCTATATAGGCGATAAAACTTTGTTCCATTATTATATTGCACATTTAGTTGAAAATTGTGCAAATATAAGGGTTTATATAGAGAATGCAAACTTTTAGGGGAAAATAGTACTCCGGCGGATTTCCTAAAACTCTACGGTAACGCCCAGGGTAGGCAGCAGGGTTCCGCTTTCCTGTTTGAGGTATTTCATCTTGTAACGTTGTTCGGACGCGGGGGCGGCGGGGTTTTCAATGACGCCTGTGCTCATGATGACATCCGGCTGCTTCAGTTTGCTGCCGGTCACGTTTTGCAAGTCCAGATAGAGCCCCACCATGCAACGGCGGAAGTAGAAAGACTTGTCCACACGCACATCCAGTTGGGCGAAGTCGGGAAGCCGCCCGGTATTGTAGAGCGAGTAGTCGTAATAAGGCTGTCCTTTGGCGTCCCAGGCCTGGACGAGCGATGATTTGTCCTCATCGTAGGGAGTGTAGGGCGCACCGCCTATGTAGCTCACCTTGCCGCCTATGCTCCAGCGCTTAGGCAGGTTGTACGTGCCGCTCATGTTGAGGATGAAACGGTTGTCCCATGCGGACGGAATGTAATCGTCTCCCGAATGGTTGCGGTATTCGCTTTTGTAGAGGGTGAAGGAAGATACCAGGTTGAAGCGGCCGGATACCTGCCACCTGAACATGGTTTCCAGGCCGTATGCCCTGCCGTCGGCGGTAGAAGCCAGCGGTTCATTGCCTACCACGCCGTAGTCGTTGCCTTTGCAGGCCAGCGGGATGTTATCTTGCAGGGAGAGGGGAATACGGTTGTAACGCTTAAAGAAGCCTTCGGCGGAAATCATGATACGGTCGTGCAGATGCCAGTCTGCGCCGATGCTGCTTTCCATTACCCGCATATATCTCAATGCTTTGTTGAGGTAGGTCCCATCGTTGTTTTTGTAGCCCAGCGCCGTATAGGGCGGCAACTGGTGGTAAAGCCCGGCGCTTCCGTTCAGAATCCATTGCTCCGACAGCTTGTACGAGGCGGAGAGGCGGGGAGACAACTGCTTCCACAATTGTCTCATGCCGCGGTTGTAGTTGTTGCCGTCCACGCGGATGCCGGCGGAGAGGGTGAAACGGTTGTCGCGGGTGGAATAGTCGGACGAGAAGAAAGCTCCCCAGCCGATGATATTGAGCGAGGTCTTGTAGAGGGAGAACGGACTGTCGGTATTATTCGTATAGCCGGAGTTGGTAAGTTCCGCACCCTCTTTCAAAGTCCATTGTCCGAGACGGGTCCGGTTCTCGAACAGGGCGGTGGTTTTCTGTTCTACCGAACGGAGACGCAGGGTAAGATTGTCTTCGGAAGAGTCATCATTATTCCGGTATTTCAGGTTGCGGTTGTTCAGATAATTGTGGCTGAGGGTGACGGACTGCGTGTGCTTTCCGGCGTAATGCCTGTACACGGCTCCTACGGTGAAAGTCTCCTGATGGATGGTAGGCAGGTAGCTGAGCAGGTATTCGGCGTCTTCTCCTTTTTCGTCCGTATTCAGCTTCATTTTGTCGATGCCTGTCAGGGCGAGTACGGTCAGTTCGTCATGTTCCGTCAGCCTGGTTTTTATTTTGAATTGCCCGTCTATGAAGTTGGGCAGGAAAGGCAGCCCCAATGCTTTGAATAACAGTTGCAGGTACGACTGGCGTACGGAGAAAAGGTAGGTGGTGCGGTCATTGAAATGTCCGCTGCCGCTCAGGGACACTTCGGATGCTCCGAGGGTTGCCTTGAAAGTCTGCTTGTCCGGGTTGCCGTCACGAAGCCGGAAGTCGAGCACGGAACTCAATGCTCCGGAACGGTTGGCGGGGAATGCGCCTGTATAGAATGTAATCTCCCGTACGAGGTCGGCGTTGACGATGCTTACCGGGCCGCCCGACGCGCCTTGCGTGGCGAAATGATTGATGTTAGGTATCTCGATGCCGTCCATGTAGAAACGGTTTTCGGAAGGTGAGCCGCCCCGTACGATAAGGTCGTTTCGGTAGCCGACAGGAGAGAATGACACGCCCGGATAGGCGCGTACTATGCGGGAAATATCCCGGTTGGCTCCGGGACTTTTCTCGATTTCCTGCAAGCCGATGACACGCATGCTTACAGGGCTTTCTATGCTTCTCCGGAAAGGAGAGGGCGTAACTACAACCGCCGTCAGCATATTAGCGTCTTCTTCCATCTCTATTTCGATGAACGGAGTAGAGGCGGAGACTATATATTCCGGGCTGGATGCGGTGACGTACCCTATGCACGTAGCCTCGAAACGGTATATCCCCGGCGGTACCTGCTCGATGCGGAATACGCCGAGCGAGTCGGTGGAAGCCCCTTTGCCCGGAAGGCCCGTTACCGTTACGTTGGCGTAGGCGACGGGCTTTCGGGAGTTCTTGTCAATGACTTTTCCCCGGACAGGGTAGGTTGTGGCAGCGGCTGTCACCACTGCCGGGACGATGCAAAAGAGGAGCATCAGCCATACGATATCGCCGATGTGCCGGAGTTTTACCGTCATGCTTATTTATCGTTGCTTAAATACCAGCGGTACATCCGCTCTACACCTTCCTCGATGTCTATCTTATGCTGCCAGCCCAACGCGTGCAGTTTGCCGGGGTCGGTGAGTTTGCGCATGGTGCCGTCGGGTTTGCTGCTGTCGAAAGTGAGCTTTCCGCGATACCCCACGGTGTCCGCAATCAGTTCGGCAAGGCGGCGGATGGTGATTTCCTTGCCCGTACCGATGTTGATGTGGCAGTTGCGGATATCCTTCTCTCCGGCTTTGCAGGTATCTTTAAAGTCCACGTGCTCCATGACGAATACGCTGGCGTCCGCCATTTCCTCACTCCAGAGGAATTCACGCAGCGGCGTTCCCGTACCCCATAACTTGACTTCCCCTTCGCCGATGCCGTATTTGGCAAGTATGTTCAGTATCTCTTCGTTGCTGTTGCCGCCGTCGATACCTTCTACGGGGCGCAGGTTCATGTCGCGGCGTACGGCATCCCAGTCGCCTTGTTGCAGGCAGTGGGCCAGGTGTACCTTGCGAATCATGGCGGGCAGTACGTGGCTGCGTTCCAGGTCGAAATTGTCGTTGGGTCCGTATAGGTTGGTGGGCATGACGGCGATGTAGTTCGTACCGTATTGCAGGTTGAAGCTTTCGCACATCTTCAGCCCGGCAATCTTGGCAATGGCATACGGCTCGTTGGTGTATTCCAGCGGTGAGGTGAGCAGGACGTCTTCTTTCATCGGCTGCTCGGCGTCACGCGGGTAGATACAGGTGCTGCCCAGGAAAAGCAGTTTCTTCACGTTGTGGCGGAAGCTCTCGCCAATGACGTTTTGCTGTATCTGGAGATTCTTGTAGATGAAGTCGGCGCGGTAGATACTGTTTGCCATGATACCGCCTACGAAAGCGGCGGCGAGGAATACGTATTCCGGTTGCTCCTCATCGAAAAAACGGCGTACGGCGACTCCGTCCAACAGGTCGAGTTCTTTATGGGTTTTGCCTATGAGGTTGGTGTAGCCTTTCTCCTGCAAGTTTTTCCAGATGGCGGAACCTACCAGTCCGCGATGCCCTGCGATGTATATTTTTGCGTTCTTGTCTAACATTGTAATGAATGGGATGGTTTCTGAAAATTAATTATTTGGTTAAATCTCTTTGCTTCTCAAATGCAGTTTCCGTACGAACTTCATGTCATGCTCCGCCATGATGCGCACCAGCTCTTCAAAGCTCGTCTGCTGCGGGTTCCAGCCCAGTAACGTTTTGGCTTTGGTGGGGTCGCCCAGCAGTTGTTCCACTTCGGACGGACGGAAGTATTTGGGATCTACTTCCACCAGTACTTTGCCGGTTTTGCAGTCGATGCCTTTCTCGTCTGCGCCTGTGCCTTCCCAACGAAGCTGTATGCCTGCTTCTGCAAAAGCCAGCGTGGCAAACTCGCGTACGGTGTGCATCTCTCCGGTGGCAATCACGAAGTCTTCCGGTGTGTCGTGTTGCAGGATGAGCCACATGCATTCCACGTAGTCGCGGGCATATCCCCAGTCACGGCGTGCGTCGAGGTTTCCCAGATACAGTTTGTCTTGAAAGCCTTGGGCTATGCGTGCGGCGGCCAGTGTGATTTTGCGGGTTACGAATGTTTCGCCGCGGCGTTCGCTTTCGTGGTTGAAGAGGATGCCGTTGACAGCGAACATGCCGTAGCTTTCGCGGTAGTTCTTCGTAATCCAGAAGCCGTATTGCTTGGCTACGCCGTACGGGCTGCGCGGGTAGAACGGGGTAGTCTCTTTCTGGGGCACTTCCTGTACCTTGCCGAACAGCTCTGATGTAGAGGCCTGGTATATCTTCGTTTTCTTTTCCAGTCCGAGGATACGTACGGCTTCCAGCATGCGCAGCGTGCCTATGGCGTCTGTCTCGGCGGTGTATTCGGGCACGTCGAAAGATACTTTTACGTGGCTCTGTGCGGCGAGGTTGTATATCTCGTCCGGTTGCACCTGCTGGATGATGCGTATCAGCGAGCTGCTGTCCGTCATATCTCCATAGTGCAGGTTGACGGTACGTTTCTGCTTCATGTCACGTACCCATTCGTCAAAGTACAGATGCTCGATGCGTCCGGTGTTGAAGGAAGATGAACGGCGCATGATGCCGTGCACTTCATAGCCTTTCTGCAATAGGAATTCTGCAAGGAACGAGCCGTCCTGTCCGGTAATTCCGGAGATTAGAGCTTTTTTCATTTATCTTTAATTTTGTATGACCGTTGTTTTGAACGAGCAAAATTCGCTATTTTTTGCGAGATGGCAAAATATAGCTGGGAAAATGCAATAAACTCCGGCATAAATTGTATGTCGGAGTTTATGGTAAATTAATTTTATGGTGTTTGCGGTTTGTTTTCTCCATATACTCTTCATAAAGAGCTACCGGGCCGTAGTGCCATAATTTTGTTTCCTCTTGTTCCAGTTCTTTATATGTATCGGATTTATAGAATGCCCGAAGGGCGTCTAATAATGTTCCGCCTTTTTCGGCGGCATAGATTTTGGCGAACAGACTTACTTTGGCGGGTAAAAGTAAATGTAGGTTTTGATTGGTTATTTCTCTATTCATAATGTCACCTCCTTTACCTCGATATATCTCAAATGCTTTAGTGATTTAGGGGTATGAAACAACATTTGGTCTACTAATTTATAAGTTTTCAATTCCTTGATAAGTCCCTCTTTATCCAGAAGTCCGCTTTCATACAAAGCAAAAGCGGCATACACCCTGTCATTGGCTACCGGGCCATATACAATGTCGTGGTTATGTTCAAAACCTTTTGATGTACGGTTAAGCATTACAAAATCAACCCATTCTTCCGTAGGTTCATGAAACCATAAAGCGTCTAATTCCGATGGTATATTATCATCTATTTCATAAATATTTATGTAACCGATGTTTACAGGAGATTTCATGCGTCTTCTTACCCACTGTTCTGCTTGTTCGTAAGAAGTGGTGGTATAAAATCCTGTGCCGTAGTCAAGAGTTCTGGTGGGCTTTATTATTTTAGATTTTCAACGGCTTGACACAACCGTTTGAGAAATAAACATTTAACTGAGTATTTGAGAAGTAACAGTAACGAGTTGGCAACCGTGCGATTTTCAGCGTTTTGCGGTGCGATGCTGTCAAATAACTCAACTGCAAAAGTAGCCAAAATCTTTGATTGGGCAAAAGAGATTGGCTACTTTTTAGTCGTACTTGGTTCTGTTTAGTCATAAATAGTCGTAATTCATCGTATTTAGTCGTAAACTCTGATTTACGACTATTTCACATGCCATATTCTGCCTTTGACCACGACTGCTTCTGCCTCTTTCATCTCAGCAAGAATGTTTCCGACCATTCGTTCCTGCTGCTCCAAGGTCTTGGCTTTGGGTAGTACATCTTTCAGATAATCAAATATTGCATCTCTTTTGGCACCGACTGACCCCGCATTTTGAAGATACTGCAAAATCATTTGCTGGAGTTTAGCTTTATCCAATCCCCTGTTACGGGTATAATCAGGTAATTGCTTTGTCTTTTTAGCTATATCAAGCGATATACTATATTCAGAGAAATTTCCTTCTAAAAGCCCCCTATCTAATAAGGTGAGGACATTATCTTTAGAAATACGATGTCCTTTTTGCACTGCATCCAATAATATGCAGTCCTCCAACGTAAGAGTATTGTTTTCTTTGAGCAATTTAGTGTATTTCTCATTGATTGTATTGCCATATATTTTTACCCCAACTTCTTTATTAAGCACATCTATTTCATAGTCTGGCATCGGGAAATGACGCTTCCATTGTTCGTTGAACATCTTCTTGATACCTCTACTTACGGTGTCAATCATATTGAAGTTAACCATAGCACGGCAAAGGCACTCGTTGCGGAAATGGCGTTGCGGTCCTTTCGTTGCCAACGCATTCTGCAATGTACCGGGAATGAAGCTACCACCATTGGCATAGTACAGATATCCAGGATTTTCAACGAAGTTTATGCGTTGCTGCAAAGTGTAATCTTGGTGAGCTATAGCATTGTGTAAGGCTTCACGAATAGTATAGTCATCATATTGTTTCATCGTTTCCGGAAACAGTGTTCCTCCGGGAAGTTCTCTCATTGTGAGGTTGCGTATCTTGCCTAGAATTTGGTCAACGGTAAGAATAAACGGTGCTGTGAAGTGTTCATAATCTACCACTTCTTGCCGTTCATCTCTTAATGTCCAAGTTACTTCAACCACAGCAGGGCGAAGCTTGAAGACTGAAAAGGGCTTCCCTAACAGTATGATGGCAGCACGAGTCAGTTTGCCGTCTATCATTATACCACTATTGGAAAGTAATTCTTCCACAGTCCAAGCATCGATTTCTTCCGCCGGAATCTTAGAGGCATGTACTTTCTTGAACATTACACGAGCTTTGGCTACTGCCAATTCGTCCAAATCTGTCAATGTCGCATTAGGAACAATCTCTGCCGACCAGTCTTTTGCTTCAAAAATCGGTTCTTCAAGGATTGCTGCAAGCCGCTCTTGAGTCATTTCCACTAACGAATCCTCCACTCGCTGCCATGCCTTTTTGTGTGCATATACAGGACGGCGAGACTGATGTTTAGGTATGTGGATTATCCATACCGTCTTATGATTGTCCTCTGTTACGTATTCATCTATACTTAATCCCTCAGACGACAAGTTAGTGCAATGCTCCAATAGTTTCCACACAGCAGATTGTGAGTTCAAGTTAAATTTGGATAGGTCTGTACCAACTATTTCCAGAGTTTTATCCTGCACGCCAATTACAAGATGTCCTCCGTCCATATTGGCTATGGCAGAAACGTACGATATTACATCGTTCTTTTCATCTCCTGCAAATGAGTTTTTGAGATTCTTCATCTCTTTCCATTCACAACGAGCATTCTCTTGCGGAAACTCACGAAAGATATATTGTTGAAGTTCTTGTGAAGTCATAATTGATGAGTTTCGTTATAAATGAATAAGTTGTCGAACTTTTACACTAGCATTTAGCAGAAAATTTAAGAATCCCCATAAGCTACTTAACCCTAAAATTCCTTTAATAATATATTTCAGCCAATCTACCCAATTAGGGAATAGTAGCAATAATACTACTGATACAAGAATGATAATAATTGAAATGTAAATTCTATGCCATCTTTTATTTCGTCTCTCTTTCTCTTCACTTTTAATAATTCCCTGTCGCTGCGTTTCTTGTATGCTTACTATTTGCTGGGATATATCTGCCAATTGTTTTGATAAATTTTTATTTGCATCTTGAAGTTCCTTGTTTTTATTAACCTCTTCTTTGTGTTTATGGTCTGCTTTTAACTTATTATTTCGCTCAGTTTCAATAATAACATGAATATCCTTATTAAATTGCTCTGGTTCCGAAATAGAACTAATTAGCAATTTATGAATTTTTATAGTTGATTCTTGAGATATTGATGACAGCAATATCTTGTAATCATCGGCAGAAACATTCTCTAATGATGAAACAGCACTATCAAATTCATTAATCAAATCACGACTAGGATACTCTTCAGATAATGTTTGTGCTATTAGTTCGTTTAAACCAATAGAGGATACCTTTCCGGACAATTTCTTAGGATTTTGCAAAAAAAGCAAACTTGTTAGCTCATCTGGCATTATTATCTCTCCAGTATTACCATTGACTTTTTTCAATATGTTAAAATCGCATAGATTCCTATTTGCCGTAATAAACCAATAACTGGCTTTTTGCAGTAATTTTTTATTGGAATCATGTTTACGTTTTTCTCGAACATACAAATATGCTATGACATCATGTATTGCAGAATGTTTCCTATACCGCATTTCTTTTAATTGCGCGGCATCTTCCGTATTTGCAAATAGTTCGATATCAGATTCTGGTATTTTATCTATATTGATTTTATAATCTGTTTGTAGTATGTTTTCTAAATTCCCATTCAGTGTAATTAGCCAAGTCTTATTTTGTCCCAAGCGAATACAAGCTTCATTAATTGTCGTTGTCGGATTATTCCTATTATAATGGGTTATCGCATTATTTATATTGGTTTTTATTTCCGCTAATGTAATATCAAGCAATCTAACATTCCCCCCTGTTTCATGAATTAAATTTACCAGCTCTTTGGTTGGTATTGCATCTTCAGGTCGTTGTAAATCTAGAAGTTCTAATACTATTTGTGTGTCAAGATAGTATGATGTACCTCGCTCTATTTTAGCTTCCAAATCAAAATCCGATTCTAAATATGAAGCTATAACAGATCCTATAAATATCTGTTTGGTAGTTTGATATAGTACATTATCATTCTGTTCTATATACTGAAGGAAACGCACATGTATCATAAACGACACCTCCGGGCAATCAATACCATTTACCTTTCCCGATAAAAATGACGATATTTTATTTTTATTCTTATCAATAAAATCAGAAAAAGCAGGAAGATTATTAATGTCATCTCCTTGATTTTTTGCAAATATCTCAAATGCTTGTTGTAATGCGTTTGACTTACGTCGTTCTGCCTCATACGAATCTTCAATACTGCTAAAAGCATAAGACTTAAAAGAAAAAGAAAAACTATTCCCTTTTTCATTAATCTGAAAATCGAATTTAGCTCTATCTTTACGAGATAAGTCCTTTTCTACAGATTTGATGAGTTTGCGAACAATTAACAGAGGAACATCGACTCCATATTCTGAGGAGATAAGATTTCTTATGTCGTAATCACTTCCGAAAGTTTTATTTTTTGCATATAGTGATAATGTTCTTTTACACATTGGAATATAAACAGCACTATAAATGTCAGTGCTGTTTTCTGTCAATGCTGCAAAAAATGAATATGTTGTTAATAATTGTTCCTTCATTTCATTTACATTTATTTGTTCTATTCTAAATCAAGATTACAATTGTCCCCCTACACCTTTGAACTTCTCTATAAATGCCACTATCTTTTGAAATACAGTCTGCTTCTTTGTTAAATATTGTGGATTTAGAGGGCTCATTTTAGGCAGTATATCATTAAAGTCTGTACCATTTTCGCTTGCAAACTCTCGTCGTAAAGAGATTTCCATATAATGCTTGGCCTCTTTCTCGTTCAAATTCTCACTTGAAATCAAAGCCAAAGCCTCCTCTTTCTGCTTGATCTGAGCATACTCAAAAAACGCTTTGATAATTTCAGTCTTATCTGAAATGGTGTCAAGATTGGTATCATTAATAAAATCAACTATCAGACTTTCCTTGGCTCTGTTACCGACACTTGAGCGGATGATGCGACGGATTTCATCTATTAAAGAAGATTTGTCCATCTTCTTTTTGTTGTGTTCAAATATCAGTTCGAGTATATAATCAAGATTTATTTCTTGCGATTTAAGCAAATCAATCTCGAATATGACATCATCCCAGTCTATTCTTGATTTTTCCGATTTCTTTCCATCCCTTTCTCTTCTCAACCAATCCCGTATGTCGTTATAGGTTGATTTATAATCCTGAATAATTCTATCTGATGGCATATCCGTTTTTTGCATTTCTGCAAAAGCATCGTCAGTAAGAAAATAATCGTTTTTAAAAGCCTCAACAGCTTCCGGATTATTGGTATCTATTGCTTGAAAGGCCTTGAGTGCGGTAAACTCATCGTAATTCTGCAAAATATTTTCCACACGCAAATATTCTCCGAACAACTTGACAAATTCTTTTTTATCTTGCTCCGTAATAATATTATCTACATCCGGGAACTTCTCATTCAGTTCCTTGACAATGTCAACATATCCTCTATGTGCTTCACTCGGTGCAAGCACTTTAAAGCCTTCCAAATATTCCTTGTAACTTTTTTCAAGTACAAAATTAGCAGTGCTTTCATCTCCAAATAAAGTTATGGCATCAATTGTATGTTGTTCGAGATCTCTGAAAGTCACGATGTTACCGAAAGTCTTGGTAGCGTCAAAAATTCGGTTTGTTCGGGAAAAAGCCTGTATCAATCCATGATAACGTAAGTTCTTGTCTACAAATAATGTATTCAAGGTCGGAGCGTCGAAACCTGTCAAGAACATACCGACCACAATCAAAAGATCCACTTCTTTGCTTTTTACCCTTTTTGCAAGGTCGCGGTAATAATTCTGGAATTCCTTGCTATCAACGCCATAGCTTGTTCCAAACATAGCATTATAGTCATTGATAGCTTTTGTCAAGAACTCTTTGGCACTCAGATCCATTGCCATAGGTTCAAAATTTTCTTCAGCAATTTCACCGATTGCACCCTGTTCCTCATTTGCCGCAAAAGAAAATATGGTCGCTATTCTCAGCGGTTTTTCAGCATTGTACTGCAAGCGGTTCAACTCGTCATAATAACATTTGGCTGCATCCACACTACTTACGGCAAACATGGCGTTGAAACCTTTATTATCTCCTTGATTACGATGCGTCTTGATTCTGAAATTTTGCAAGATATATTGTGAAATCTCAGTTATGCGAGCTGGGTGCAACAATGCTTGCTTATTTTCTGCGGCACTGAGTTTTTGTTCATCGTGTTCTGTTTCAATATCCTTAAATTGTGGTCTTACATCGTTGTAATCGACCTTGAATTTCAGCACTTTTTCATCACGGATGGCGTCCGTTATCACGTATGAATGCAACTCCCTGCCAAACACACTTGTCGTTGTTTCCGAGCCATTTGCATTTTTCGGGAATATAGGTGTACCGGTAAAACCGAACTGATAATATTTTTTAAACTTCTTCTTCAACTGTTTCTGCGCCTCACCGAATTGGGAACGGTGGCATTCATCGAAAATGAATACTACTTGCTTTTGATAGACAGGCAGGCTATCTTCACTTTTCATCAGGTTGTTCAGTTTCTGAATAGTGGTAACGATAATTTTGTTGTCGTCCTTTTCGATATTCCGCTTCAGTCCGGCAGTACTCTCCGAGCCGTTTACACTGTCGGGTGAAAAACGCTGATACTCTTTCATTGTCTGATAGTCCAAATCCTTACGGTCAACAACGAAGAATACTTTATCAATAAAATCCAATTGAGTCGCCAATCGTGCCGCCTTAAAGCTAGTAAGCGTTTTTCCTGAACCCGTAGTGTGCCAAATATAACCACCACCTTCTGTTGTAGCCCATCTCTTTGCTTGATATGCACTTCGGATTTTCCAAAGCATACGCTCTGTCGCAGCAATCTGATATGGACGCATTATCAGCAAAGTGTTATTGATATCAAAAACAGAATATGTAAAAATGATATTGAGTAACGTGTTTTTCTGAAAAAAGGTTTCTGTAAAATCTTTGAGATCTTTAATGACCTTATTCTTCGCATTTGCCCAATTCATAGTAAAGTCGAAACTGTTCTTGTTCCGCTCCACCGTATTGGCAAAATAACGGCTGTCCGTACCGTTTGATATGACAAACAACTGAATATATTTGAAAAGAGAATTTTCTTTGTTGAAACTTTCTTTTGAATATCGGTGTACTTGATTGAATGCTTCACGGATAGCCACACCGCGCCTTTTCAATTCTACCTGTACCAATGGCAGACCATTGACAAGTATCGTTACATCATAACGGTTAGTCTGTGTCCCAATCTGCTCGAACTGGTTGATTACCTGCACTTTATTTCGTGCAATATTTTGTTTGTCAGCAATATAGATATTCTTTATATGCCCATCGTCAAAAACAAAATCATAAATATGGTTATCATGAATCTTACGTGTTTTATCTATCAGCGTATCTCCCGGCTTATCCAAATATTCTTCCACAAAACGCATCCACTCTTTGTCAGAAAACTCTACGTCATTCAGTTCCTGAATCTTCACACGGGCATTTGCCAACAAAGCGGCTGGAGTAGAAATATCCGGACAATATTCATAACCCTGACTCACTAGATCATAAATAAATTCACGTTCAAGGCTTGACTCTGACTGATATACAGCAGAAGGCTCATGAAGTTCATAATACTTGGTATAGTCATCAAGTACTATGAAATTATTTGATTCTACGATGATATTGTATTCCGCCATTTTATTCTTCGGTATAATAGTTGTTATCTATGAGATGAGCAAACAGTAACTTTAAAGTCTGTTTTTCTTGTTCAGTAGGTTCTGGAATAGTTTCGTAAGATAATGTAGAGTGGCTAGTGAATTGAATAATCCTGTTGTAATATGTCTTCTTGTCATCAGGTAACAAATCAGACCATTGCGGATATCCCAAAAAATTAGCAGTCTTCTCATATAGATTACGCAGAAGCATAAAATGATATTTCTGAACATTATTGCTATCTATCGCCTCTTGAATTATCTGCTTTAGATAATGATGGTATGAAAAACTCTTGTTTGAATCTCCTTTCTTTTCCTGCAAATCATAAGTACCATCCTCATTTTTAGACAAAAGATAACAAACCTTATTTCCTGTTTCATTAAACAGCACATTGAAAAATAAAGGATTGTGCGTAGAAACTACAAAACGTAAACCACTTGCCTCCTTTATAAGACCACCTAAATTGACTGCCAACTCAATCAAATGGTTTTCATCCAACGAGCTTACAGGGTCATCAATAAAGATATACTGCAGGTCGTTGAATTGACTTGTTTCCCGTTCATCTGGTTCCGCAATATTCAAATTGGCCACAATTTGATTAAGCAGACTGTAAAACACACACCAAACAAGACAACTTTCTTCGCCTTTCGAAATTTTGATATTGTCTATTATTTCTTCGTTTCCTCCTTCAATGGAAAATGTAATCTCATTATAGCTTTCATTGAAATGAGGAGTTAATTTATTACTGGTATAACGTTGGAAATTGGTTACTATATTTCTTTCTTGCCCCTGCTCCCTAAGCACCCAATCCGTAAAGCCGTTTGGCTGTATTTGGAGTTTCCTGTTTTTATCTTCATTCAAGTCATTATCCCAGTAGAACAAATCCTCTGTGAAAGCATTATAATACAAAACTTTTATTTTCGTATCCTCCAATTCATCATCCTGATTCTTCGGAGAAATCAATTCCTTAAACTCACGGGACAGACGAGTTTTACCTACACCGTTAAAGGCATAGATTAACTGCACTTTTTTGTCGGCATCTCGTAAAGTTTCTGCTATTTTTTTCAATGATTGTCCCATATCATGCACTTAGTTTATTTCTCGGAAATGACAATAATCTGTTTCTGTAATATTTGTACTGCTCATGCACGGCATTTATTTCGGCAGGAAGACCTTGTGCAAGGTCGTTTGTCAGCGTCTCGAAACGATTGAGGATATCAACGATGTGCTGCTGTTCGGCAAGAGACGGTATCGGAATAACAAATTGCTCTAATTTTGATTGATGTAATCTAATCACTTTTGTCCCTGTTACCCGAGTTCTTTTATAATCTGCAAAAACTGTGGTTTGAAAATAATAGGCTAAATATTTAGGATTTTGATTATGGTAGAAAGCCAAGCTATCCCCACTTATACATATTTCATCATCTCCTAACCAAGCAACGCATTTACAAACATCTTCAATATTTTCACTGACTGTAGCGAATATTAAATCGCCACTATGTGCTTTTTTACATCTTTCTGCCGTATCTTCATTTACAAACGATTTTGTTTTGGATGCAAATGTACCATAATGTGTATATATCTGCCCATAATGGATGCAAGGGACTCCACTTTCCGTAAAGTCCTTTTTCTGCAAACCGTTTCCTCTTATAAATCTTCCTATCTCACTCATTTTCATCCAAGTTACGCTTGCGTGCCCCCCTATTTATATTATTGAAACTCAGTAATTTATCTCTATAAAATTCATATTGTTCTTGTCTCGCTTGCAGCTCCGCTTGCAGCTCCGCTGCATATTCCGCGAAGCGGTCGAGAATTTTTACAATTTCTTCCTGAACTTCAAGAGGAGGAATGGGAATTTCAAGTGCCTGTACTTTTTTTCGACTCAAAGCTGGTATTCCTGCACCATGTTGCATCTGTCGCAAATAATCTTCTTGATTTTTCAAGAAGAAATACAAATACCTATTCAAAAGATTTACATTACTTGGCCTAATCACATAACAATGAGCCCCCGCCCAAAACTTTTCTTCTTGCCAAGACACATAGCCAGCAGAAGCTCCACCTTGAGATATGGTTATTGTATCCAAATCTTCATTATATTCTTCAATATACCCTGACGGATTTACTCCCCCATTAATTACAGGATACCTCCCTTCCGTACTCATATCTCTTTTATTGAATTGGGTCCCTGTATATATTGAGATCATATCTCCCATTTTTTTATACTCCACCCCATTCGGGCAAAGTTCCTGTGTCAATTCTTGCAATTTGCTCATAGTTCGTCCTCCTCCAATTCTGCTATAATTTTGTCTATTTCCATACGCAACTCATTCTCCCTCGCTACGATGCGGTGGATTCGTGCATTCAGCTCTTTGATGTCGGTTTTGGGGCGAGTGTCTTCGACTTCGATATAACTGCTTACCGACAGGTTATAGTCGTTTTCTATAATAGCCTTATAGTCGACAGATTTGGCTGTATAGTCAATATCTTCTTTTTTGTCAAATATTCCTACTATCCTATCAATATGCTTGTCTTCAAGTACATTATTATTGGTTTCTTTCGTAAAAAAGGTGTCTCCACTTGCATCGATGAACTGGATTTTCGTATCGGTCTTATGTTTAGAAAGAACAAGGATATTCACGGCTATCGAAGTGCCATAGAATAAATTGGACGGCAAGGCGATAACGGTTTCTATAAAATTGCTATCCACCAGATACTTCCTGATTTTCTGTTCTGCACCACCACGATAAAAAATACCTGGAAAGCAGACAATAGATGCCCTTCCCCTGCTTGACAGATAACTCAAAGCGTGCAATACAAAGGCAAAGTCGGCTTTCGATTTTGGGGCAAGCACTCCGGCAGGAGCGAAACGGTCATCGTTAATCAGTGTCGGGTCATCCGAACCAATCCAATTGACCGAGTATGGAGGATTTGAAACAATGGCATCAAAAGGCTTATCGTCGCCAAATTGTGGGTCGATAAGCGTATTTCCAAGTGCAATATTGAATTTGTCATAATTGATATTGTGCAGGAACATATTCATACGAGCCAAGTTATAGGTTGTATGGTTTATCTCCTGACCGTAAAATCCGTCTTCGATGACACGGTTTTCGAACTGCCTTTTTGCTTGCAGAAGCAATGAACCGGAACCGGCTGCAGGGTCATATATCTTATTGACTGTGGTCTGCCCATGCATGGCAAGGCGTGATATGAGTTTGGAAACATTTTGCGGAGTAAAAAACTCTCCTCCCGATTTTCCTGCATTAGCGGCATAGTTGTTTATAAGGAATTCGTAAGCATCTCCAAAAAGGTCTATCTCATGCTCCTCAAAACTTCCAAAATCCAAACCCTCCACACCCTTTAATACAGCGGCAAGACGACTATTTTTGTTTTCAACGGTATTTCCGAGTCTCGTACTAGTTGTATCAAAATCAGCGAACAATCCTTTGATGTTCTTTTCGGAAGCATAGCCGTTGGCTGAGCTTTCAATCGAATCGAAAATGGCTTTCAAATCCGTGTTAAGATTCGGATTGGTATTGGCATTCTTTACCACATTCACAAAAAGCTGGCTCGGATATATGAAATATCCTTTAGTCTTTACTGCATCGTCTTTTATTTCTGGAGTAATTACGCTGTCCGGTAAAGAAGCGTAGTCAATACTATCATCTCCTCCTTCTATATAGTCAGTAAAATTTTCACTGATAAAACGGTAGAACAATGTTCCCAAAACAAATTGCTTAAAATCCCATCCGTCAACAGCACCACGTACTTCGTTTGCTATTTTCCAAATCTGAGATTGTAACTGTTCTCTTTGCTGTATACTTGTCATTTATATCTTTATATTAAAGGTCATTATAAGATTATTATTGAGAGAAGATTATACCTCACTTACTTTTATTGATAAGTTCCCTTCTGTCAACATTTAATAGCTCAGCTATTCTTGAAAGAGTAACCAAGTCTGGCTGTGAAACATTTGTACACCATTTTGACACAGTTGACGGATCTTTTCCCAGTTGTCCAGCCAGCCACTTTCCTGTTTTCTTTTTTTCAACAAGAACCAATTTAAGCCTATTAATATCTCCCATATCTGTCATTAAATTGAATTGTATGCAAAGTTAATGATTTTATTTGATTTGCAGTTTATAAATACAAAACCTTTTATTGGAAATTATTGGTGTCCGGTAAACGTGTTTAACTGGTTATTCTGAGGGATTTTATGCATTGACAAGCCCCCTATTTTAGTGATTGTATCGGCTGTCCGATAAAAATGTTCTCCTTTCGTGGAGTATTCATTGATAAGGATGCTATATTTGCCCAATTCGGGCTCTTCTAATGGATTTTTATCTCCCTGTGAAGCCCTACACATACAATATATCGGCTGTCCGAGGAAAATAAAAAGTCAAATAGGGCTTGAAAGTTTTACCGGACACCAATAATTGGAAATTTAATCTCCCGACTACGGAGGCGAGATTGTTCGCACGGACAGCGGTGTTTTTCAGACGGCTCAAATCTTTTTGAGCGGCTGAAAAGATACCTTGCTGTGTTCCTGCGAACACACTTTCGGGAGTAACCCGAAAAGTTTTGAGTTATACAAAACATACCTTGCCATGTTCAAGTGAACATAACATTTTCCACTTTCTATCGGCAGCTTGTAGGGTGCTATTGTTCCCATTATTCAAATGTATATGAGCAATCTTTTACTGAAATACTGACGTGCAGACTTATTGATTTCAATACGACAGTACATCATGACTTCATGACGACACTGTTGCACCTGTCATGGAGAGAAATAAAAATGCTTATCTTCTCTTTTCGCAAGTACAGTCCTTCAAGGACGGCTCTGCGAACCTGCTCCGCTTCGAATGTGTTGATACGGAAAGCAAGGGCAATTATGGCTTCAAGATTGTAAACTTCTATGTTGAAGTTGTCCGACAGGCAGATGGTACGCTTTATCTCATGTTTCCTTAAAACTCAGCTTTTGCAAAGAGCCTTTATCCCTGCTCGGACTGTCGGGGTGACAACCCCGAACAACTCGCAGAGTTCCCACTCGGTCATGGCAACAGAGCCTGTATCGGTAGGCAGAGCGATATTGCCCTGTCAGTCCATCGTGATGATATTCCTTTTCTCTTTCATCGGTATTCTACTGTATTAAGGTTATCAAATGGCACTGCAAATGCTTTTCTCCATATCTCCCAATTTGTCGGACAACTGTTCCAAGTCCTGACTTATCTTTTGGGCGGTTATCTTCGCGTAAATTTGGGTGGTCTTTATGTTGGTATGCCCCAACAGACGGCTGACGGTTTCAATGGGTACTCCGTTGGATAACAATATGGTAGTCGCTGCCGAATGTCTTGCAACATGATAGGTTAAATGTGTCTTTATATTGCATAATTCGGCTATGGCTTTCAGCCTTTTGTTGCAGGTCGTGTTACTTGGCATGGGGAAAACCTTGTTGTCCCTTGTCATACCTTGATACTTCTCTATAATCTTCTTTGGAACATCCAACAGACGGATGTTCGATTCCGTGTTGGTTTTCTTTCTTCGGGTGATAATCCAAAGGTTGCTGTAGCTAACACTTGAAAAGGAACCCGGAACAACATTTGAAAAGGGACCCACCCATGGGTATGTTTAACCGAACAAAATTGGTATATTCATAAAAACCAATG
>ERZ827037.2109-NODE-2109-length-18076-cov-3.697963_pt1 | contig 18076 bp, 21 predicted proteins | sample MGYA00519924_ERZ827037 | MGnify/ENA primary metagenome ERZ827037 (study PRJEB31778, sample SAMEA3449250) | human gut metagenome | biome: human gut; feature: human-associated habitat; material: faeces | place: United Kingdom | collected 2010/2012 ...
TTCCTGGCTCAAGCCCTCCCGCTTCCGCAGCCGGATCAGCTTTTCCGAAAATGTCATGGCAGCTCCTCCTTTTCCTCCTCATCTTACCAAAGGCCGCCGGGAAAGTCCACCGCACCGCCCTGACAATGCCGCAACCAAACGTAACATTCCCATGACACCCCCCTGTTTTTTCTATCAAACGCTTCCGCCCTCCCTTCTCGGTCACACACTGAACCACAGAGCGCGCGTTTTGTAAAAAGGAGCCCAGATCCCGCTTCAGGTTCTTGCCATTTTCCGGAAACGTGATAAGATGAATTTGATATGCATAACAGGGTCCGGTGCCAAAAGCGGCACGGACGATTTAGGAGGGAATCTTAATGTTTGACATGTTCGGCTTTTTGCGGGACGAGGGGATCAGTCCTGAAATCATTGCGGAAATCCAAAAATTTCGGGAGCGTTTTCCTGTGGAGGGTACACTGAGCAGCCGTGTCCCGGAGCCCCGATACCTTTATTATGGCAAGGACGTCTGGGAGGAGGCGGCCACCGCTCTGCTGTGCGGGGAAAACCTGCTGCTGGTGGGGCCCAAGGCCACCGGCAAAAACGTGCTGGCAGAAAATCTGGCCTGCGTATTCGGCCGGCCCAGCTGGGACGTCTCCTTCTACATCAATACCGACGCCGCCACCCTTCTTGGCACAGATACCTTTGTGGACGGCGCCGTCTCTTTGCGCAAGGGGCCCATCTACCAGTGTGCGGAAAAGGGCGGCTTCGGCGTTCTGGACGAGATCAACATGGCCAAAAACGAGTCTCTGGCCGTGCTCCACGCCACACTGGACTTCCGCCGGACCATCGATATGCCCGGCTATGAGCGGATCGTCCTCCACGACGCCACCCGCTTTATCGCCACCATGAACTACGGCTACGCCGGTACCCGGGAGCTCAACGAGGCTCTGGCCTCCCGCTTTGTGGTGGTGGATATGCCCGCCATCACCACCGAGGGGCTGGTAAAGCTGCTCAAGCGGGAGTTCCCCGCCCTGCGGGATGAATACGCCCAGCAGTTCGCCGGGCTGTTCCAGGACATCCAGAAAAAGTGCGACGGCGGAGAGCTGTCCACCAAGCCCCTGGACCTGCGGGGCCTGCTGGCCGCCGTGCATCTGATGCAGACCGGCCTGGAGGGCAACCGCGCACTGGACCTGGGTCTTGTGAACAAGACCTTTGATGACTTCGAACGCCAGCTGGTGCGGGATGTGATCCGTACCCGCCTGCCGGATGAGATCCACTACGGGGATGTGTTTGCCTGATGGAAATTCTGGACAGTGAGAAGCGCCGGGCCCGGAACCTGATCTGGAACGCCGCCGGGGACTATCACTTTGAGCCGGACTTCAAGGCCTATGATGACGAGGGACGGGCGGATCTCTACTGGAACAGCATCATTGGCGCCGTCCGGAAAAACTACGGTCCCGAGACCATTGATGCCCTCTTTGCCGCCTTCCACGGCTGCCGGGACGAGGCACTCTACGAGCAGCTGGTATGGCTTGGGCTGGAGAACGCGGTCTACCAGCGGGAATCCCCCCACCGTCTGGCTCTGCCCGCCCTGCGGCGCCGCTATGCCCGTTGGGTGGTGGACCAGTGCGCCGGCATCGGAGATGGGGAACTGCTGCCCCGGCTGGAGGAGGCTCACTTCCGCCGCGCTCTGGGCGAAGACCCCGCTATGACGAAGGAGGACCGGAAACTGCTGGACTCTCTGGAATTTTCCGGGGAACTGGACGGGCCGGAGCTCTCTCAGGCCGCACTGGATTTCCTCCACGACCACTTCGGTTTTGTTCCCGGAAAGACCCAGACCGAGGAGGCAGAGGCCCTGCGCAAACACCGCCCCTGGTTTTTGTTCGGCCGTAGCCGGGCGCTGGACGGCCTGCCTGCCGTGCGGACCTTCGGCTTCGGCTACGGAGAGCATCTGGTGGCCGGACAGGGCGGAGGTCCCAACGCCGAGCCGGTCCAGCGCCGCCTGACAGACCGAAACCTCGCCCAGACGGAAGAGGCCCTGCGCAACTATATGCGGGACTACTTCGGGGCGCCGCTGCTCTCCGAGGGGGAACGGCAGACGCTGGAGCAATCCCTCTGCACCGGCGAGCACAAAAACTGCCACCTCTACTACACCCAGGGCGACGATGAACCGGACCGCCGCCTGAAGGGCTACGCCGCTGCCCAGCGCCGCAATGCCCTGCGGCAGGCGGAAAAAAACCGGGAGGCCTATGAGGCGGACGCCGTCCGTCACCGGGCCAGCATCGTCCGGCTCACTGCACGGATCCGAAACGCCATGCTGGCCTATCTGCAGCCCACGGTAGTCCGCACCGCCTCCGGCACTCTGGACCCCGGCCGCATCTGGCGGGGTGTCTATCTGGATGATGATAAGGTCTTCACCAAGATCCAGCAATCCGACCCGGGGCAGCTGGCGGTGGACCTGCTGCTGGACGCCTCCTCTTCCCAGGTGGACCGGCAGGCCGTGGTGGCTGCCCAGGGGTATATGATCGCCGAGGCTCTGACCCGGTGCCATATTCCGGTGCGGGTCACCTCCTTCTGCTCTCTCAGCGGCTACACCGTGCTCACCCGCTACCGGGACTATCAGGAGCAGGACCGCAACGAGCGGATCTTCCGCTATTTCACCACCGGATGCAACCGGGACGGCCTTGCCATCCGGGCGTTGGCCCGGGAGATCGAGGAATCCTCCTATGAGCACAAACTGGTGATCCTCCTCTCCGACGCCAAGCCCAACGATGTGATCCAGCTATACCGGGACGGCACCTATGTGGACTACGCCCGGGACAACGGTATCGAGAATACCGCCATGGAGGTCCGCTCTCTGCTCTTCCGGGACATTCCCGTGATCTGCGTCTTCACCGGCAACGACGACGACATTCCCGCCGCCCACACCATCTACGGCCGGAATTTCGCCCGCATCCGTTCCCTGGACCAGTTTGCCGACACGGTGGGCACCCTCATTCAAAATCAGATCCGCAGCCTGTAAAAAAACCGGCGTTCCGCCTGATCCGGAACGCTGGTTTTTTTCAGGCCCTGCGGCCCCTCATTTCTTTTCTCTACATTATACAATTTCACTTCAAATTTTCAGGCGCTTTTCTGCCGCTTTGGGGCTTGTCTCCAAAAGTTAGCTATGATAAACTTTTCCCAGAAAGTTAAAATACGCTAACTTTGGAGGCTTCTATGATCACACTGGATACTCTGCCTGTCGGCCACGAGGCTGTCATCACCGCCGTCGGCGGCGAAGGCCCTCTGCGGTGCCGGCTGCTGGATATGGGTCTGATCCCTAAGACCCGGGTCCGGGTTGAAAAAATCGCGCCTCTGGGCGACCCCATGGAACTGCGGGTCCGGGGCTATGCGCTGTCCCTGCGGAAAGAAGACGCCCGGGAAATTCAGGTGGAGGTGGCGGAATCATGATTTTCGCGCTGGCCGGCAACCAAAACTGCGGCAAGACCACCCTCTTTAACCAGCTCACCGGCTCCAATCAGCACGTGGGCAACTTTCCCGGCGTCACCGTGGACCAGAAATCCGGCGCCATCCGGGGCCAGAAAGACTGCACGGTGGTGGACCTGCCGGGCATTTACTCCATCCGCCCCTACACGCCGGAGGAGATCGTCACCCGGGATTTCATTCTGAACCAAAAGCCCGACGGCCTCATCAACATTGTCGACGCCACCAATATCGAGCGGAACCTCTACCTGACGCTGCAGCTCATGGAGATGCGCATCCCCATGGTGCTGGCCCTGAACATGATGGATGAGGTCTCCGCCAACGGCGGCACCATCGACGTCAAGGCCATGTCCAAGGCGCTGGGAATCCCTGTGGTGCCCATCTCCGCAGTCAAGAACGAAGGCGTGGAAGAACTGGTGCGGATCGCTGTGGCAGTCGCCAAAAATAAGATCTACCCCACCGTGTATGACTTCTGCTCCCCCGGTCCTGTCCACCGCTGCATCCACGCGGTGGTCCACCAGATCGAGGACCACGCCCAAAAGGCGGACATCCCTGTGCGCTTTGCCGCCACCAAGCTCATCGAGGGCGACACCGACATCGATGAGCGGCTGGAGCTGGACCAGAACGAAAAAGAGCTGATCGAGCACAGCGTTCAGGAGATGGAGGCAGAATGCGGCATGGACCGCAACGCCGCTCTGGCGGATATGCGCTATAACTTCATTGAGGAGGTCTGTGCCGGCACAGTGGTCAAGTGCCGGGAGTCCCGGGAGCGGCAGCGCAGCGAAGCCATCGACCGGATCGTCACCGGCAAATACCTGGCCCTGCCCATCTTCTTCGGCATCATGCTGGCGATCTTCTACCTGACCTTCAACGTCATCGGAGCGTTCCTCTCCGACCTGCTGGCTGCCGGCATCGACGCCCTCACCGCCGCTGTGGACGCGGGGCTCACCGCATACGGACTCAACCCGGTGGTCCACAGTCTGGTGATCGACGGCGTATTCGCCGGCGTGGGCAGCGTACTGAGCTTCCTGCCCATCATCGTGGTGCTGTTCTTCTTCCTCTCCATTTTGGAGGATACTGGCTATATGGCCCGGGTGGCCTTCGTGATGGATCAGCTGCTGCGGAAGATCGGCCTCTCCGGCCGCAGCATCGTGCCCATGCTCATCGGCTTCGGCTGCTCCGTCCCCGCCATCATGTCTACCCGGACTCTGGCTTCGGAGCGGGATCGCCGGATGACCATCCTCCTCACGCCCTTCATGAGCTGCTCGGCAAAGATCCCCATCTACACCGTGTTTACAGCCGCCTTCTTCCCCCACTCCGGCGCTCTGGTGATGCTGGGCCTGTACCTGGGCGGCATCCTGGTGGGCATCGTGGCCGCCAAGGTACTGGGGGCTACGGCCTTTAAGGGAAATCCCGTTCCCTTCGTCATGGAGCTGCCCAACTACCGCTTCCCCTCCGCCAAGAGCGTGGGCCAGCTGTGCTGGGACAAAGCCAAGGATTTCCTGACCCGAGCCTTCACCATTATCTTCGTGGCCACCATCCTGGTCTGGTTCCTCCAGACCTTTGACACCCGGCTGAATCTGGTCAGCGACAGCGCAGACAGCCTCCTGGCCACCGTGGGCGCCTGGATCGCCCCCGTGCTGGCGCCGCTGGGCTTCGGAGACTGGCGGGTATCCACCGCCCTCATTACCGGTTTTATCGCCAAGGAGTCCGTTATCTCTACCCTGGGCATCCTCACCGGTGCCGGGTCTGAGGTCAGCATAACTGCGCTGGGGACCCTTTTCACTCCCATCACGGCCGGCAGCTTCCTGGCCTTTACCCTGCTCTACACCCCCTGCGTGGCCGCTATCTCCGCAGTCAAGCGGGAGCTTGGCTCCGGCTGGAAGGCTGCCGGTGTGGCGGTGAGCCAGTGTGTCATCGCCTGGGTGGTGTCCTTCCTGGTCTATCACATTCTCCTGATTCTGGCGTAAGAAGGAGGTCCCCTTATGGAGCTTTTGATTTTGGCCCTGCTTGGCATCTGGGCGGTATTCGCCCTCCGTTCCTGCTTCCGCCGGAAGGGCGGCTGCGGCGGAGACTGTGCCCATTGCAAAGGCTGCAAGTAAACATCCATAACAAAACACGGGGAGACCATGATGGTCTCCCCGTGTTTTTCAGCATCTATCCCCAAGGAAGTCTCCCGGGTTCACCGGACCGCACTTTTGCGGATGCGCTCCAAAGCGTTGGACACCGCCGGAAGGCGAATGATGATGACCGTGATGACACCCTCTGCCAGGAGGTAGCTGTAATTGTAAATGATGGGATACAGCGTCCGCAGGGACTGGGGGAAGTTTTCCGGCATGTAGTCCATCCAGTAGAGATACCCGCCCAGGGAGTGGAAAAAGCCACGGGCCAGCACCGCCGCAATGTACCCGATCAAAAGACCGTTCTTCCGTTTCCGGAACAAGCCGGAAAGCCCCAGTGCCGCAAATGCCAGCACATAGTCGCAGCACACCTGGAACAGACTGAGGAAATACGGCTCCTGCAAAAACTGCAGCACACCGTAGGCAAACCCCACCAGCACACCGGTCTTGACTCCGTACCAGTTGCCCACCAGCACAATGAAGAGCATGCTCAGCAGTGTGACGGATCCGCCGTAGGGCAACTCAAAGGGTTTGATGAATGAGGTCACATAGGCCAGCGCCACCGCCATGGCGCAGTAGGCAAGCCGCCGGGCACTGAAGGTGCGGTTCTTCTCCGTCCGGTCGGACAGGGCAAGACCCGCCAGCACACATACCACCATCACGCCGATGCTCAGGACATACCCGGCGGTGGTCAGACCACCCTCGCTGTTGACAAATAGGGAAAGCATTTTTGTTCCTCCTTTGTTTTCTCGGACTGCGAGTTGGCTGCCGGCAACACAAAAGCGCTCTCCCGATCCAATGGGAGAGCGCTTTTCACGTCCGCTTCAAACGAACAGCATCTCATGACGACTCCCTACGTTGGCATTACCCAAATCAGGTTACAAGGGTCGAAGTTCTCTCAACTTCCTCTCAGCCTGTATCACAAGCTCCCCAGCTCACAATCTCTATGAAATTTGCGGATTCAGCGTACCACATTTCCCGGCGGCTGGCAAGCTTTTTTCCGCCCTCACAGCCATTTTTTTCGTTTGAAGTACCAGATGAGCCCCGCCACGATCAGCACACTGACGGTGATCACAGCCGGGTAGCCGTACTTCCAGCCAAGCTCCGGCATCCCCGTGAAGTTCATCCCGTACCACCCTGTCAGCAGCGAAAGCGGCAAAACCAGCACCGTTACCACGGTGAAGATCTTCATGAGGTCGTTTTGCTGGATGGACAGCTGGGACTGATACGCCTCCCGCAGCTGCGCCACCATCTCCTGCAGGCTGCGCACCGCGCTGAGATACCGGTCCAGCCGGGTGCCCAGAATCACCATCCGCCGGACGCTGGCCTTTCCCAGAAGCTGATTGTCGTTGGCGGAAAGCTCGTCAAAAATGGAGTCCAGCTGCTCGTAATACCGCTTGAGCCGCAGCAGCTCCCGGCGCCAGGCGGCGATACGGTCCAGATCCCCGGGGCGGGTCCCGGAAAGAACGGCGCTCTCTCCGTCGCTGATGTCCGCCTCCAGCCGGTCCAGATGGGCCATATCCCCCTTGAGCAGCCGGACGAAGAACCGATAGAGCAGCTGCTCGTTATCCATAGGGCCTTCTTTCGTCAGTTCCGCCACGATGGAACGGGCCTTCTCCTCCGCCGCGTCATCCTCGCAGAAGAGCAGCAGATCCTTCCGGTCCAGATACAGCAGCATCTGGGAGTCCGCCGTCCGGGCACTGTGGACATCATACCAATCAAAGGCAATGATGCTGAAGGTCTCAAAGCTCTCAAAGGTCTCGATCTGGCCCTCGTTGAGATAGGCCAGCACCTTCGGGTCCATCCGCTCCGCCGCCTCCGACATGCGGGAAAAGGGCAGCACCGTCTGCATGGTTTCTCACCTCGTTACTCGTCTTTCACATGGATCGTTCCCGCTTGAACCGCTTCCCAGCATTTCTTGCCCCGCCAGAAGGCCACCAGCAGCATCAGGCTGCCTACAAGCAAAAGGATGCCCACAAGTACTACCACCAGCGCAACCGCCGCCGCTACCGGAAGAACCAGGGTCAGGACATACGATACAATGTCGGCAACCAGAAGCACCTTCCAGGCCAGGGACATGCCAGCGCTGTTGAGGTCCGCCTGATGGCGCTCCTCCATCTCCTGAACGCCCTGGATGATGGACCAGGAAATGTACAGGGAGACCACCGTGGAAACAAGGCTCAGCAGTATGCTCAGCAAGTTACCTGTGCCTGTGACGCCCAGCAGTGCGCCCACCCACAAAATTGCGGTATAGACCGTCATGCCCACGACGAAGGGACGTGTGTCAGAAAACACGCCGCTCTCCTCCTCCAGTTCCCGCAGGCCCTGCAGCAGGAGAAAATACCCCACGAACTCCGGCAGGATGTTCAGGGTGTGTGCGTTGACGGACAGATTGAAATTGAGATAAATGAAAAAAAATCCCCAGAAAAACTTACCCATCCTGCTCCTCCTTTACCTTGTCCGCATACCGCTTCCCGTAGTGCAGGATCAGCACTCCCGCCACGATCTTCAATCCGGCGTAGAGCACCGGGATCAGGAAAAACGCGCTCAAACCAACCATGTTCATCCCTGCCCCCTCTCACCACATCGTCAGCATACCCAGTACGCCCATTCCCATCAGCAGCAGTACCAACAGATCCAGCGCGCCCCAGACTACCAGTACCCAGCCCAGCAGATACCCCTTGGTCTTGGCCAGATACCCCATCCGGTCGATGAAGTCCCGGCTCTCCCGCCGTCCGGTGCCGGACCGGCCGCCGTTGTTACGGGGCTGAGCCGCGGCGGTCTGCCCGCCGTCCTGACGCAGCAGATAATCCGTGGTGACGCCGAACAGATCCGCCAGGACCACGATCTTGTCCGGGTCTGGCATGGTCTCGTCCCGCTCCCAGCGGCTCACCGCCTGGCGGCTGACCCCCAGCCGCTCGGCCAATACGTCCTGGCTCATACCAGCCCGCTGCCGCAGCATCTGCAGCTTTTGTCCAAAAGTCATGGGCGTTTCTCCTTTTGCTCTTTGATGCTTTTATGGTATCAAATCCTGTCCGCCCCGTCCAGCAACCGTCCTGAGCATTTGCGCAATTTCCGGTTTCTCTTCCGCTCATGCCCCGGGAATGGGCAGATCCACGATCTCCAATCCCCGGCGCATGGCATACTCCACCGTATACCGGGTCCCGCCGGGGGAACCGTCAAAAGCGGCGATCAGCAGCGCGGCGTGATCCACCATGTACCGGTCCCGACGCTGCATGCAGCTGGCCGAATATTGCTGGGAAACCACCGTCTCAAAATCGCAGGCCTTCACCAGGCGCCGGTACCGCTCCCGCTGGTCCGCCGGCCAGGCGTCCGCCTGGGTGGGACAGGGGATCGCCGCCTCCACCGTCACGTCCGGATGCCGGGACCGCAGCTCCAGCACCGCCTCGCAAAAATACAGGTCGCACCCCATGGCCATGCCGCAGAGGAAATGCTGAAATCCCTCCTGATACGCTCCCTCCACCGCGTCGGCGATCCGCTCCTTGAGCAGTCGGCACCGGGGGTCCTCCTCCGCATAGCCCCAGGGCAGTTTCCCCGGCCGGTGGCCGGTAAAACAGCAGCTGTACTGCCGTCCCCGCATGACGTCTTCCTCCTCTTCGTCGTTCTCTCCCTCAGTATAGAACAGCCGTTCGCTTTTGTAAATCCCAAGTCATGCCAAGACCCGCAGAAAGTTTTCCCGGGCCACCAGTTCCCGCTCCCGCCGGGACATCCCCATCTTTTCCAGCCAGAAAAACAGCGCCCCCGCCTGGGAGGCATCCTCCAGGCCCCGGGCCCCTTCATTGCCGGGGCCCATGAAATGGCAAAAGTCAAATCCACATGCCACATGCTCCACGCCCATCACGTCCGCCATGTGGGCGGCATGCCGGGCCAGCATCTCCGCTGTCTGCCGTTCCGGGTCCTGGTGGACGAAGCCATGGAACGCATTAACGCCCACCACACCGCCGGTGTCCCGGATGGCACGGAGCTGATCGTCCGTCAGGTTCCGCCGCACATCGCACAGCGCCCGGCAGTTGGAGTGGGAGGCGATCACCGGCCCATGAGCCAGGCGGATCACATCTGCAAAGCTCCCATCACTGAGGTGGGACACATCCACCAGCATCCCCCGCTGTTCCATCCGCCGCACCGCCTGGCAGCCCAAATCCGTCAGTCCCTGGCCGGGGCTGGCCCCTGCTCCGGCAGCCAGCTGATTTTCTTCGTTCCAGGTCAGCATCGCCATCCGGGCGCCGGCATCGGCATAGCGGTCCACACCGGCAGGGTCTTCCCCGATGGCGGCCATGCCCTCCACCCCCAGAAAGGCGTAGAGCAATCCCTGGGCCCGGGCCGCTTCGGCCTGAGCCGCAGTGCGCACCAGCCGGACCGCTCCGCACTCCGCCAGTTCCGCCCGGGCACAGGCGAGCATCTGCCCTGTTCGCCCGGCCGCATCCGCCGGATCGGCCCAGGGGGTCTCCTCCCAGAAAGTCTCCCCATGGGCAGTGCTGGTCCACAGGGAAAGCACCAGTCCCTCCACACCGCCCCGGCGCAGCCGGTCCAGATGCCACCGCTCCAGTACCCGGCACTCTCCCCGCAGGCGGCGGCGGGTCACGTCATAGAGCAGATCGGAATGTCCGTCAAAGATCATTTTCGGTGCTCTCCTCTCCAGTCTTTTCTCCAGCATATGCGATTGCGCCCTTTTTTGCAAGTCTCAGCGCGCAAGTGCCTGGAATTGCGCAATTTTTTTAGAATTTCTTTCTCTTTTCCCCTTGACTTTTCTCCCATTTTCCTGTAAACTAATTCCCGTTGTAAAGGATTGAAACTTTACAGAAGGGAGACCTCACCATGAAAAATCAGACTTACCGCATGACCATGCTCTTCGATTTTTATGGAGAACTCCTGACAGACCGGCAGAAGGAATTCTTCGATCTCTATTATAATGAGGACCTGTCCCTTGCGGAAATCGCGGAAAACGCGGGCATTTCCCGTCAAGGCGTCCGGGACGTGATCGTCCGGGCGGAGGGCATCATGCAGGAAGTAGAGGACAAGACCGGTCTGATTCGGCGGTTCGAGGGAGTCCGGGGACATCTGGACGCCATCAGCAAAGCCGCCGGAGAGATCAAAACCATCAACGCCCGCCGGTATGAGGACCCCCGGCTCACGGAGCTGGCGGAGCTCATCGGCGCGGAAGCCGCCGCATTGAAGGAATAAGCATATGGCATTTGAAGGGCTCACCGAAAAACTGAATGCGACATTCAAAAAGCTCCGGGGCAAAGGCCGCCTGTCGGAAAACGACGTCCGGGAGGCCATGCGGGAAGTCCGCTTGGCACTGCTGGAGGCGGATGTGGGATACAAGGTCGTCAAGGACTTTGTGGCCACCGTCACGGAGCGCGCCATCGGTTCCGATGTGCTGGACAGTCTGACCCCCGCGCAGCAGGTCATCAAGATCGTCAACGAAGAGCTGACGAAGCTCATGGGCGGCGGAACCGCCAAGCTGACCATGGCCAACAACGGTCCCACCGTGGTGATGATGGTGGGCCTTCAGGGCGCCGGTAAGACCACCACCACCGCCAAGCTGGGCGGACTGATGCGCCGCCAGTTCGGCAAGCGTCCGCTCCTCGCGGCCTGCGACGTCTACCGTCCCGCTGCCATCGAGCAGCTGAAGGTGGTGGGCGGCCAGCTGGAGCTGCCGGTCTTTGAAGAAGGCCAGGGCGATCCCGTGGAGATTGCGCAGGACGCCATCCGCCACGCCCGGGACCACGGCAGCGACATGGTGTTCCTGGACACCGCCGGCCGGCTCCATGTGGACGAGACGTTGATGGACGAGCTCAAGCGCATGAAGGCAGCGGTCCACCCCAATGAGATTTTGCTGGTGGTGGACGCCATGACCGGTCAGGACGCGGTCAACGCCGCAAGTGCCTTTGACGAAGCGCTGGGCATCGACGGCGTGGTGCTCACCAAGCTGGACGGCGACGCCCGGGGCGGCGCAGCCCTTACCATTCGGGCTGCCACCGGAAAGCCCATCAAGTTCGTGGGTACCGGTGAAAAGCTGGACATGATCGAGCCCTTCCATCCGGACCGTATGGCCTCCCGGATCTTGGGCATGGGCGATATGCTCTCCTTCATCGAAAAGGCCCAGCAGAACTACGATGCCAAGCAGGCCGCCAAGCTGGAGGAAAAGCTGCGCAAGAACCGCTTCACTCTGGAGGACTACTACGAGCAGATCCGCCAGATCCGCGGCATGGGCGACCTGAGCCAGCTGGCCGGCATGATGCCCGGCGGTCTGGGCAAGCAGCTCGCCGGCGCCAATGTCGACGAGAAGGCCCTGGCCCATACGGAGGCCATCATCCTCTCCATGACCCCGCTGGAGCGGGAAAATCCCCAGATCCTCAACGCCAGCCGCAAGAAGCGCATCGCCGCCGGCTGCGGACTGGAAGTGGTGGATGTCAACCGTCTGCTCAAGCAGTTTGAGATGATCCAGCAGCTGACCAAGCAGTTCGCCAAGGGCGGCCGGATGCCCCGCATGGGCGGAGGCGGCCGGGGCCCCATGTTCGGCTTCGGACGGAAAAAACGGATGAAATAACGGATATAGATGCTCTCGCATTTATAGATATAACAAACATTGATATTTTTTGGAGGTAACAATCATGGTTAAGATCAGACTGCGCCGTATGGGCGCCAAGAAGGCTCCTTTCTATCGTGTCGTCGTCGCCGACTCCCGTTTCCCCCGGGATGGCCGCTTCATTGAAGAGCTGGGCACCTACAACCCCTGCGTGGCTCCCGCTGAGATCAAGATCGACACCGAGCGCGCTCAGGCTTGGATCAAGTCCGGCGCTCAGCCCACCGACACCGTCAGAGCTCTGCTGAAAAAAGTAGAAGTCCTCTGATCCGGAGGGCGGAGCATGAAAGACTTGCTGCTCTACATCGCCAGAAACCTCGTGGATGATCCCGATGCCGTCTCCGTCACGGAGGTGCAGGGCGATCAGGAGCTGACGTTGGAGCTGCGTGTCGCCCCCGACGACATGGGCAAGGTCATCGGCCGTCAGGGTCGCATCGCAAAGGAGATCCGGACTGTCATCCGCTCCTATGCCCAGCGTACCGGCGTGAAGGTTTCCGTCGATATTGTTGATTGAAATAGAAGCGGCGCGCTGCGCCGCTTCTATTTTCATCTTCCATTGTCCTTCCGCCGTTGTCTCCCCTCCCCCGCCATGTTATAATAAGAGCGGTTTCAGGAGAAGTTTCCGCCGCCGGTACACGTTCCGGCTGTGCCCCTCCTGTCTGCCCCCTCGCTCATCTCACCACGAATCTTCTTTGAAGGAGCAATCCTATGAAACTGGAAACCATCAAGATCGGCCGCATCGTCAATGCCCATGGCATCCGGGGTGAAGTTCGGGTGCAGCCCCGGGATCTGGATCCCAACCTTCTCACCCGGTTCGACACCTTCCTGCTGGATGGCCAGCCGGTCAAGCCCTCTGCCAATCATGTCCACAAGAGCGTGGTGCTAATGAAATTTCCCGGCGTGGACGACATGAACGCCGCGCTGAACCTGAAAGGTAAGGACCTTTACATCCGCCGCACCGACGCTCATCTCCCCGAAGGCACCTACTTTGACGACGAGCTGCTGGGCCTGCAGGTCTACGACGCTGACAGCAGCGAATGTCTGGGAGAACTGGTACGGGTGGAGCAGTATCCCGCTCACCGGGTCTACACCGTCCGGGGCACCCATGAATATCTGATTCCCGCTGTGCCCGACGTCTTTATCAAATCCGTGGATCTGGACGCCAACCGAATGGAGGTCCACACGCTGGAAGGGATGGCCACCGATGCAGATTGATATTTTGACCCTCTTCCCCGAATCCATTGACGCCATGCTGGGCGTCAGTATCCTGGGCCGGGCCCAGGAGCGAGGGCACATCGCCATCCGCACCCACCAGATCCGCCAGTACACCACCAACAAACAGATGCAGGTGGATGACTACCCCTACGGCGGCGGCCGGGGCGCCGTCATGCAGGCAGACCCCCTGTACCGCTGCTGGGCCCATGTGGTGGAGACCTACGGCCCCGGCCGGACTATTTTCATGTCCCCCTGCGGCCGGACCTTTACCCAGGAGGTGGCCCGGGAGCTGAAGGAACGCTATGACCACCTGATTCTGGTGTGCGGCCACTACGAGGGCGTGGACCAGCGGTTTTTGGACGAATGCGTGGACGAGGAGCTGTCCATGGGAGACTTTGTCCTCACCGGCGGTGAGATCCCCGCCATGGCAGTGACCGACGCGGTGTGCCGCATGGTACCGGGCGTGCTTCCGGACCCGGAGTGTTTCCAGGAGGAGTCCCACTGGAACGGGCTGCTGGAGTACCCGCAGTACTCCCGCCCCGCCGTCTGGCACGACCGGGCGGTGCCGGAGATCCTCCTCTCCGGCGACCATGGCAAGGTGGCTGCCTGGCGCAAAAAGGAAAGCTACAAGCGCACCATGCTCCGCCGACCGGACCTGTTCGCCCAGTTTGACGAGAGCCAACTGACCACCAAGGCAGAAAAAAAGATCCTGGCGGAGGCCAAGGCAGAAGTCGCCCAGATCCAGGCGGAGCAGGAAGCGGGCACCTCCCCGGCAGACGGGGAGGTTGTTCCCACGGAAAGCAAATAAAGGTAAGAGAGGGGCCGAAACGCCCCTCTCTTTTCTCACAATTATTTTTTAACATTTAATCGTTTTCTACAAGTTTTCTCTTTTTATAGGGAAGTTATTGACAGAAAAGTCAAAGGGCGCTATCATCAGATGTAAAGGTAGGTCTATAAAGGCCTCAATGGTCTGAGAAAAAGGAGGACTCTCCATGGAGCATCAAATCCATCGGATCGGCGTATTGACCAGCGGTGGTGACGCCCCCGGTATGAACGCGGCTGTGCGGGCCGTCGTACGGACCGCAGTGGACTGCGGCATTGAATGCGTAGGCATCCGGCGAGGCTGGAACGGCCTGATCAACAGCGACTTCGTACAGCTGGACGCATCCAGCGTCAGCCATATCATCAACAAGGGCGGCACGGTACTCTACACCGCCCGCAGTGAGGAATTTATGACGGAGCCTGGCCGGGCCAAAGCGCTTTCCACCTGCAAACTGCTGGGACTGGATGCTATTGTGGCCATCGGCGGCGACGGTACCTTCCGGGGCGCTCTGGCACTGAGCCGGCAGGCCGCTGCCAGCGGGTACGGAAGCCTTCAGGTCGTGGGCATCCCTGCCACCATCGACAACGACATCGGCTGCTCCCACTACACCATTGGCTTTGACACTGCCTGCAACACGGCCGTGGAGTGCATTGACAAGCTGCGGGACACCATGCAGTCCCATGAACGCTGCTCCGTGGTGGAGGTCATGGGCCGCCACGCCGGCCATCTGGCGCTGTATGTGGGCATCGCCGTGGGCGCCACCGCCGTGCTGATCCCCGAACGGGAGGTGGATTTTGAGGCGGAGATCGTGGAGAAGATCCGCCGGGCCCGTCTGGCGGGCACCACCCACTACATGGTGGTGGTGGCGGAGGGCGCCGGCAGTGCCGCCGACATCGGACGCCGCATCCACGAAGAACTGGGCCTGGATCCCCGGGTGACCGTACTGGGTCACATCCAGCGGGGCGGTTCCCCTTCCGCCCGGGACCGGGAAACCGCCAGCCGCATGGGCTACGAGGCGGTGATGGCTCTCACCAGCGGCAAGGGCAACTGCGTGATCGCCACCAAGGACGGCCGCATCGTGGATTTGGACATGGAGGAGGCTTTACAGATGAAAAAGCCCTTCCCCATGGAGCGCTATCAGATCCTGGAGGCCCTGACCCTCAGCGGCAGCAAACGGGACTGAGCAGGGTTACATAGACGATCAAAAAAGAGGAGGGACGCATCTGCGTCCCTCCTCTTTCAGTTGTCTTTACTCTGCCGTGGAATACTCGCCATCCCACAGAATGCGCCGGTACTTCTCCGGATCGGTGTCACCCTCGGTAGAGAACATCAGCACCTGGCTGAACCGGTCCAGCTCCAGATGCTCCCGCAGATCCCGATAGGTGTCATCCTCCATGATGGCGGAAATCAGGCCCATGCCCACGGCACCGGACTCGCCGGAGACCACGGACGGGTCGCCCTTCACCGGCATGCCCAGCATCCGCATGCCCCGGGCACTGACCCAGTCGGGGCAGGAGACGAAGGCGGAGACATGGTTGCGCAGAATGTCCCAGGAGAGGATATTGGGCTCGCCGCAGGCAAGGCCCGCCATGATGGTGGTCAGGTCGCCGTCCACGATGCGGGGCTCTCCATCTCCCGCCACAGCGCCCCGGTACAGGCAGTCGGCAGCCTTGGCCTCCATCACCACGAACTTGGGCGGGTTGTTGGGATAGAGATTGGTGAAGTAACCCACCACAGCCCCGGCCAGAGAGCCGACACCCGCCTGCACGAACACATGGGTGGGACGGTTCACTTCCAGCTGCCGCAGCTGCTCAGCGGCCTCGTTGGCCATGGTGCCGTAGCCCTGCATGATCCAGGCAGGGATCTCCTCATAGCCGGCCCAGGCGGTATCCTGCACCACCACGCCGTGCTTGGTCTCGGCAGCTTCCGCGGCGGCCATCCGAACGCAGTCATCGTAGTTGACCTCTTCGATGGTGACCTTGGCACCCTCTTTGGCAATGTTGTCAAAGCGGGACTTGGCGCTGCCCTTGGGCATGTGGACCACTGCCTTCTGGCCCAGCTTGTTGGCCGCCCAGGCCACGCCCCGGCCGTGGTTGCCGTCAGTGGCGGTGAAGAAGGTCGCCTGACCGAATTCCTGGCGGAAGGCCTCGCTGGTAAGGTAGTCGTAGGTCATCTCACCCACGTCCCGGCCCATCTGCTGGGCGATGTAGCGGGCCATGGCAAAGGAGCCGCCCAACACCTTGAAGGCGTTCAGACCAAAACGGTAGGACTCGTCCTTAACAAAGAGGCTCCCCAGGCCCAGGTGCTTTGCCATGCCGTCCAGGCTGGCCAGCGGTGTGATGGAATACTGGGGAAAGCTGCGGTGGAAGGAACGCGCTTTCGCCACATTCTCAAGGGACATGATGGAAAGCTGCCGGTCGTCGCTCCGGGGCATCTGATTAGGGGTCCACTGGATCGTCTCTCGCATGTCGCTCACCTTTCTCCCGATTTCAAAAATTTTTTAGCTGTTCAAACTTTTTGTTTGTTTAGACCATCATATCACACCAAGAGGTGAAGTCAAGGCCTTTTTGGAATTTTCCCGATTCTGTTTCAAACACGGCTTGACAAATACCCCAAGGGGGTATATACTTTAACCATTGAGAATATACCCCCCAGGGGTAACTGTCAGACCAAGGAGGCTCCCATGCGAGAGGAAAAATACGACATCACCGGCATGCACTGCGCCGCATGCAGCGCCTCGGTGGAGCGGGTCACCCGGAAACTGCCGGGCGTGGACCGCAGTGACGTGAACCTGACCACCGGCATCATGACCATCGCCTATGATGAAGCGCAGGTCACACCGGAACAGATCATCGCCAAGGTGGAGAAGGCGGGCTTCGGTGCCGCGCTTCACGCCGAGCACAAGGAAGTTACCGCTCAGGACCTTAAGGACGCAGAGGCGGCAGAGCTGCGGCGGAAAAAGTATGAGCTGATCACTGCAGCCATTTTCTCCGTGGTACTGCTCTATGTATCCATGGGACAGATGCTGCCCTTCGGCCTGCCCTCTCTGCCCCTGCCGGACCTCTTTTCCATGCACACCCATCCGGTGAACTTTGCCATTTTGCAGCTGCTGCTGACCATCCCGGTCCTCTACTGCGGACGACACTTCTACACCAGCGGCTTCCAGGCACTGTTCCACGGCAATCCCAATATGGACTCCCTGGTGGCCATCGGCTCCGCGTGCTCTTTTGCGTATAGTGTGGTCATGACCTTTTTGATCTCCGACGATCCCCACACCTACGTCCACAACCTCTATTATGAATCCGCCGCCGTGGTGCTGACGCTGGTGTCTCTGGGCAAATTCCTGGAGAGCCGGAACATGCAGAAGACCAAAGGCGCCATCACCGCGCTGATGCAGCTCTCCCCGGACACCGCCATCCTGGCGGACTCCGGCCGGGAGATCCCCACCAGCCAGCTCAAAACCGGCGATCTGGTGCTGGTAAAGCCCGGCGCCCGCATCCCCGCCGACGGTACTGTCACCCAGGGCGAGAGCAGCGTCAACGAGGCCATGCTCACCGGGGAGAGCCTGCCGGTGGAAAAAACAGTGGGCAGCGAGGTCATCGGCGGCAGCGTCAACCAAAACGGCGCCCTCTATGTCCAGGTCACCCGCACCGGAGAGGATACCACCCTGGCCCGGATCATCCGCTTTGTGGAAGACGCCCAGGGCAGAAAGGCCCCCATCTCCAAAACCGCCGACAAAGTGGCCGGCGTCTTCGTGCCAGTGGTCATGGGCATCGCGGTGCTCTCCGCCATCGCCTGGGCAGTGGCGGGAGAACCCTTCGCCTTTGTGCTGCGGGTCTTTACGTC
>ERZ827037.2113-NODE-2113-length-18058-cov-3.390324_pt1 | contig 18058 bp, 18 predicted proteins | sample MGYA00519924_ERZ827037 | MGnify/ENA primary metagenome ERZ827037 (study PRJEB31778, sample SAMEA3449250) | human gut metagenome | biome: human gut; feature: human-associated habitat; material: faeces | place: United Kingdom | collected 2010/2012 ...
AATCCGGAACGTGTATCCATGCCCGATATCGATATTGATTTCTGCTTTGAAAGAAGGCAGGAAGTCATTGATTATGTGAGCAGAAAATACGGTTCGGAAAAGGTGGTTCAGATCGTCACCTTTGGAACCATGGCGGCCAAGGGCGTTATCCGCGATGTGGGCCGCGTGATGGATCTCCCCTATTCCTATGTGGACGGGATTGCAAAAATGGTGCCCAACGAGCTGAATGTGACGATTGACCGGGCCCTGCAGGTGAATCCGGAACTGAGGAAGCTGTACGAGACGGATGAACAGGTGAAAATCCTGATCGATATGAGCAAACGTCTGGAAGGACTGCCGCGTCACACCTCCATGCATGCAGCGGGCGTGGTGATCTGTCCGGAAAGCGCGGACGAATATGTGCCGCTGTCCAAAGGCGCTGACGGCTGCGTCACAACGCAGTTTACCATGACCACGCTGGAGGAACTGGGGCTTCTGAAAATGGACTTTTTGGGCCTGAGGACCCTGACGGTGCTCAGCGACGCGGAAAAAATGGTGCGCCGAAAGGAACCGGATTTCTCAATCGCCCATGTGCCGGATGACGACCCGGCGGTGTACCGGATGCTGGCGGAGGGTAGCACCAACGGCGTATTCCAGTACGAATCCGGCGGCATGAAGAACGTGCTGGTCCAGCTGGGCCCTCAGTCTCTGGAGGATCTCATCGCCGTGATCTCCCTGTACCGTCCCGGCCCTATGGATTCCATTCCCAAATACATCGAGAACCGCCACCATCCGGAGCGGGTAACCTATCTGCACCCTCTGCTGGCCGGCATTCTGGACGTAACCTACGGCTGCATTGTTTACCAGGAGCAGGTCATGCAGATCGTCCGGGATCTGGGCGGTTATACCATGGGCCGGAGCGACCTGGTGCGCCGGGCCATGTCCAAGAAAAAGGTGAAGGACATTGAGCGGGAGCGGGAGACCTTCCTCCACGGGGACCCGGCGCGGAGCATCGCCGGCTGCGCCGCCAACGGCATCCCCGAGGCGGTGGCCCAGAGCATCTACGACGAGATCTACGACTTTGCCAACTACGCCTTCAATAAGGCCCACGCCGTCTCCTACGCGGTGGTGGCCTACCAAACGGCTTATTTCAAGTACCATTTCACCAAGGAGTACATGGCGGCGCTTTTGACCAGCGTGCTGGACAACTCCGACAAGGTGGCGGGGTACATCAATGAGTGCAAGGACTGCGGCATCGCGCTGCTGCCGCCGGACATCAACCGCTCCGCTGACCGCTTCACCGTGGAGGAGGGAGGCATCCGCTTCGGCTTGGTGGCCATCAAGAACATCGGCCGGGGCTTTATCCAGGCGGTGATGCGCCAGCGGGAGCAGGCACCCTTCACCTCTCTCTACGATTTCTGTGACCGGATGATGGGCAGCGACATCAACAAGCGGGCGGTTGAGAACCTGATTCGCAGCGGCGCCTTCGACTCCCTGGGGGCCAAACGGTCTCAGCTGATTCACGTGTACGAATCTGTCATGGATGCGGTGGCCGACAGCCACCGTCAGAACCTGGACGGGCAGATAGACTTCTTTTCCATGGCCGCCGGCATCTCGGAGAAGCAGGATGTGAAGGAAATTCCCTTGCCGGATATTGACGAGTTTACCCCCCAGGAGCTGATGCTCATGGAGAAGGCCACCACGGGGCTCTACCTCTCCGGCCACCCCATGGACCAGTACCGGGACGCGGTGGCGCAGCTGGGGGCGCCCACCATCGGCTCCATCCTGGAGGACTTTGCTCAGGAGGGCGGGCCGGTCCGGTTCGCCGACGACCAGCGCATCACCATCTGCGGCGTGGTGACCGCCAGCAAGACCAAGACCACGAAGAACAACTCCCTCATGGCCTATGTGACGGTGGAGGACGACACCGCCTCCATGGAGCTGTTGTGCTTTGCCCGGGTGTTGGATACCTGCGGAGCCTATCTCAAGGAGAACCAGGCGGTAGTGGTGAAGGGGCGTCTGTCCGTCCGGGACGAAAAAGCGCCCCAGATCCTGTGCGACTCCGTGTATCCCCTGGCAAGCGATACCGGCGCCCCGCCGCCTCCCAAAGCGGAGGGCGGCAAGCTGCTGGAGGGGCAGGTGCTGTACCTGAAATTCCCCAGCCTGGATCACCCGGCGGTGCGGCATATGAAGCTGGTCTTTGAGATGTTCCCCGGCACCACGCCGGTGAAGATGGTGATGGCGGACACCCGGAAGGTCTACGGCACCCACGCACTGCTCCACCGGGCGCTGGTGGAGGAGGCCAAGGAGACCTTGGGAGAAGAAAACGTGGTGGTGAAGTGAACGGAAAGGGGAGCGCGCGATGAAAGGAATCAAATGGATGCTCTTCGGCATCGCATGGATGCTGCTGGGGATCAGCTGCCTCTTGGCCAGTGCCCTTTTTGGTGGCGGCGGGCTGGAACTCCTGGGGGCGCTGTGCCCAGTGCTGGGAGTGATCATCTGCCTCCTGGCCGTGACAATGAAGGAATAGAGAAAAAGAGACCGGCGGGATATTCCCGCCGGGCTTTTATTGTTTTCAGGGATTATCCGATCCGGTCCGCAATCTCGATGCCTAAAGTGCCCATGGTCAAAAAAGTAGCCACCAGCAGCTGCAGAAATGCGCCATGATTGTCGGGAGACTGGGTCCAATAGCGAAGCCAGAGACAAAACGTCATCGCGAGACAACCCAGTGTCAGTATCCAGGCAAACCGACGGCCCCGCAGCACATAGCGCAGCCCGCAGCCCACCATGGCGCTGCCGATGGAAAGCATCAACAATACCAGCATCCCGTAACCCTCCCGTTTTCAAAATGGGGGAGATTACCGCTCCCCGTCCTCCGGAGGTTCCGAGGACATCAGGACCCGCATGATCTCACTGTACAACCGCTCCGGACTTTTCTGGAACCGCTCCGTCAGCATCTTGGCCATGTCCTCCCGGGGAATGGCCAGCTTCAGTTCCATGACATTGCCCATATCGTCATCCAAAGCGAGATTCACCGTGTACGTGCCGTTGTCCCGCTTTTCCGTGGAGGCCCGCACCTGGCTCTTGCGGCGGAGCTTGCGGTTGCACTTGGCCAGATTCTTGTCGCACCGCAGCCGGACCGAATAGGCCAGGCTGGACTCGCAGATGCGGCTGTTGCGCAGCCCCTTCTCCGTGATGGAGTAGAGACCGTCCTCCGACAAAGACAGATGCTCCGTCCGCACCAAGTCCGCAAGACACTCGGAGAAGTCAAAATAGTCGATGGCGTCATCGCACATCGTCAGATCCAGCACCGTGTCGAAGGGGATGGGCTCGATGACCCGGGCTGTGATATAGAGGATCAAAAACTTGAGCTCCAGCTTGTCGTGGATGAACCCCCGACCTGCCATGTGGGACACCTCCTGCTTGAAATCAACTGTATTATACCCTACATCTTGTGGGTTTGTACAGACTCAAATCCAATTTTTTGAACGGAACTGCAAAAATGGAAAGCGTGCTTGACATTTTGTCGCCAGTGTGATAGCTTAAAGCCATGGAAAGGATACTTTCCATTTGAAACAAAAGGAGGCGGGACGCGGTGCGTAACCGGCTGGAGGAACTGCGCAAGGCGCGGGGGATCAAACAAGAGGAGCTGGCGGCGGCGCTGGAGGTGTCCCGCCAGACCATCGGGTCGCTGGAAAACGGGCGGTACAATCCCTCCATTCTGCTGGCGTTTAAGATCGCCCGGTACTTTGGCCTGACCATCGAGGAGATCTTCATCTACGAGGAGGATGATGCGAAATGAAGGGGAAGAGGCCGTATCTTTGGGTCCTGGCAGCAGTGGGCCTGGTACTGTGGGCCGTTCCGCTGGCCCTATATGCAAAGGGCGTGTTCTTGCCCACGGTTTTGTGGATCCCAATCTATGGGGTGGGGCTGGTCCTGTTTCTAGGTTCCCTGGGGACACTGTTCTGGCGCGCCTGCCTGGAGAGTGATCCCGTCCTCCGACAGCACGATCATGCGGTCAATGACGAGCGCAATACCGCCATCCGGGGAAAAGCCAGCGCCAAAACGCTGGAGATCCTGCGGGTGGGGCTGATGGCTGGCGTGGTTTGGGCAGCTGCGTGGGACTCGTCCCGTCAGCTCGCGGTGCTTCTGTTTGGGATTTTGCTGCTCCTCAGCGGGGTGGAGTTCGGCTGTACCCTCTATTACCGGCGGAAGATGTAAGGAGGAACGAAAGATGAAGCGAGAGGTTCTTTACGGCGGGCTGCTGGCCTGTGGCGTCGCGTTGATGGTGCTCTCTTTGGTGCTGGAGGGTCATGTCAGCGATTCTGTGGGCGGGATGTTTATGGGCGCGGGGTGCAGCCTCATAGGCTTCGGTGGCTCCCAGTTCTGCATGCGGCACTGGGAGAAAAAAGACCCCGCCGCCATGCGTCAGGCGGAGATCGAGGCCAATGACGAGCGCAACGTGGCCATCCGCCGTCGGGCCCAGGCGGTATCCGGTGAGGTGCTGCAATGGGGCGTTATGGCAGCGGCGTGGCTCTCCATCGGGCTGGGGGCGCCGCTTTGGGTGACCCTGGCGGCGGTGGGGGTGTTTCTCGCCAAATCTGTTTTGGAGCTTTGCCTGATGGCCCGCTATCAGCGGGAGATGTGATGTCGAACCCCGTCGGATTCCGCCTTGACGCTTCCCGATGCCGCTGGTATCATGAAAATATCTGAAAAGAAAGGCGGCGACGGGATGAAAAAACGGTTGTGGGCGATCTTTTTGGCGGCGGTGATGCTGCTGACGGCAGCAGGGTGCGGCGCGGAGCCGGTAGAAGAGGAAGAGCCGGACCCGGCGCCGGTGGAGGAGCCGGTGGAACCGGTGGAGCCGGAGCCCTATGTCCCCGCCGGGACGAATCCCCTTACCGGGATGCCCATGGAGCCGGTGTACGAAAAAAACCGCCCGGTGGCGGTGATGCTCAATAACCTGAAGGCGGCCCAGCCCCAGTTGGGAGTCTCCCAGGCGGACATCATCTATGAGGTCCCCGCCGAGGGCGGCATTACCCGGATGCTGGGGGTGTTCCAGACGCTGGAGGGGGTGGGGGACCTGGGCAGCATCCGCTCCGCCCGGCCCTATTACCTGGAGCTGGCTCTGGGACACGACGCACTGTTCGTCCACGCCGGGGGAAGTCCCCAGGCCTACCGGGACATCTCTGCCTGGGATGTGGACAACATGGACGGGGTCAACGGCGGCTCCGACGCCAAGATTTTCTGGCGGGATGCGGAACGGCGCAAAAACGCAGGATACGAGCACAGCCTGCTGACTTCCGGGGAGAATATCCTGGCGTATCTGGACCAGGGCCACTTCCGCACGGAGCACGAAGAGGGCTATGAGACCTCCCAACTCTTCACGGAGGCCGGCACGCCCTCTGACGGCGTGCAGCCCATGTGACGCTGCGCTTTTCCCAGTACAAGACCGGCCAGTTCGACTACGACGCCGAGAGCGGCCGGTATCTGGTCAGCCAGTACGGGGCGGCCTACACCGACGGCAACACCGGGGAACAGGTGGGGGTTACCAATCTGCTGGTGCTGGAGACGTCCATCTATGTGATCTCCGGCGACACGGCGGGGCGGCTGTCCGTTAAACTGACCGGCAGCGGTGAGGGCACCTACTTCTGCGGCGGAAAGGCCGTGCCCATCACCTGGAGCAAGGCGGATCGAAACAGTCCTCTGGTCTATCACCGGGCCGACGGCACGCCGCTGGCGCTTGGGAAGGGGACGAGCTACGTGTGCATTATGTCTCCCCGTACCAGTACCTTGAGCTATACAGAATGACCCATTGACGCGGCACGCCAAATCGGCGTGCCGCGTTTTTGCACCGATCGGCACCAGGCGCATAGACTGGAGTGAAAGCACCGTGCTTTCACCAGTTACTTATTAGGAGGTATTGCAATATGCCCGAAAAAGTTGTGCCCGGTCCCGTGGAGGACTCCCGCGGCATCCGAGAGGCGGTTTGCATCCATACCAGGAAGATCTTTGATTCCTGCCGTGATAAAGACTGCATTGAGGACCTGCGTTTTTACCCGAAGCTGCAATGCGTGGATGTGATCAACCGGGCTCTGTCCGTCAAGGGCGGGTCTGCTACGCTGTTGTATGTCTATGTGGATGTGGAGCCGGTGAGCTTCAACCGGGGCTTCTACACCGTGGATATGCGCTTTTTCTACAACGTGACGCTCCAGGCGTATCTCAGCTGCCCGGCGCCGGTGACGGTGGAGGGTCTGTGCGTGTTTGACAAGCGGGCCATCCTCTTCGGCAGCGAGGGCAACGCCAAGATTTTCTCCTCCAAGATGCGGGTGGGGGAGCCGGATGTGCAGATGATGAAGCGGAGCAACCTGCCCATTGCCGTGGTGGAGGCGGTGGACCCCATCGTGCTGGACGCCCGGATCCTGGACTGCTGCGGCAAGCGGGAGTGCGACTGCGATTTGTGCGAGGTGCCGTCCTTCGTGAGCCAGTGCTTCAATGGCGAGCTCTCCAGCGGCGACGACTGCCGCCGGGTCTATGTGACTCTGGGCCAGTTCTCCATCGTGCGCCTGGAGCGGGACACCCAGCTGCTGGTGCCGGTGTACGATTACTGCATGCCCGACAAGGAGTGCTCCTGCGGCTCCGGCACGGAGGATCCCTGCGGCGTGTTCCGCAACATCGCCTTCCCGGTGGGCGAGTTCTTCCCACCCAACAGCGTGCGCAAACCGGAAAACTATGAGGAGACCAAGAACTTCTGCTGCTGCCAGTAACCCTGGAAAAACGGCCGCCCTTTTAGGCGGCCGTTTGCTGCTTTTGGGGATTTTTTCCAGGGAGGAACAGGGTTTCGACAGAATGCAGAATCCGGACATGCTATCATCACCGTAAGGCGAAATACCTTGCGGTGTTTTTTCTTTGCAAGATTGCCGGCGGCGCCGGCGGACCATCAACGAAAGAGGCGAGACATCATGGAAATACGGGGAAAGAGCGCGGACCGGAACCTGCTGCTGGAGCTCAGCGGCGAGTTGGACCACCACGGTGCCCGGCAGGCGCTGGAAGAGCTGGTGCGGGCCATCGACGCGGCGCTGCCCAAGAAGCTGGTGCTGGACATGGAGGGTGTCACATTTATGGATAGCTCCGGCATTGCGCTGATCCTGCGGGCACAGCAGCGGATGCAGCTGCTGGACGGGAGTTTGTTGGTATGCAATGTGCCGGCCCAGGCCAAACGGGTCCTGGACGCCGCCGGGATCGGTCGGTTGGTGACCATACGATAAGGAGGGGGTTACATATGAGAACCAAAACATCCGACAACGAATTCACGCTGGAATTTCCCAGCCGCAGCAGCAACGAGGGCTTTGCCCGGTCAGCGGTGGCCTGCTTTGCCGCCCAGATGGACCCCACGCTCAACGAGCTGGAGGACATCAAGACCGCTGTCAGCGAGGCGGTGACCAACGCCATCGTCCACGCCTATCCGGATACCATCGGCCGGGTGGTTGTAAAGGGGCGCATCTGCCGGGACAACGTGCTGGAGATCACCATCAAGGACCGGGGACGGGGCATCCCGGATGTGGAGCAGGCCCGCCGGCCCATGTTCACCACCGGCGGCGAGGAACGCAGCGGCATGGGCTTTACCATCATGGAGAGCTTCATGGATCGCCTGACGGTGCGCTCGGTGCCGGGGCGGGGCACTACGGTAGTGCTGCGCAAGCGGCTGGCGCCCCGGGTCAAAGCGGGGAGATGAGCGGGGCCATGGAGCTGCTCCGGGCGGCCCAGGAGGGAGACCGGGACGCCTGCGAACAGGCAGTGATCGAAAACAACGGCCTGATCTGGAGCGTGGTGCGCCGCTACTGCGGCCGGGGGGTGGACCCGGAGGACCTCTATCAGCTGGGATGCCTGGGTTTTTTGAAGGCGATCCAGGGGTTCGACTTCTCCTACGGCACGTGCTTTTCCACCTACGCCGTGCCCAAGATCGCCGGGGAGATCCGGCGCTTTTTGCGGGACGACGGTGCGGTGAAAGTAGGACGCAGCATTCGGGAGCAAGCACAAACACTTTACACAGTGAGGGAGCGGCTGCGCCATCAGTTGGGCCGGGAGCCGGTGCTCAGCGAACTGGCGGAGGCCACCGGCATGACGGCGGAGGACATCGCCCAGGTGGAGCTTGCCACCGACGCGCCGGAATCGCTGCAGCGGGAGACCGCCGACGGGCTGACGCTGGAGGGGATGCTGGGCACGGAGGCCCCGGAGGAGGGGCTGGTGGAGCGCATCGCCCTGCGGGAGGCCATCGACCAGCTCCCGGAAAAGGAGCGGATGACGATCCTGCTGCGCTATTTCAGGGGCATGACCCAGGAGCAGACGGCCCGGGTGCTGGGGGTATCCCAGGTGCAGATCTCCCGTCTGGAGCACCGGGGGCTGAAACGGCTGCGGGAGAGCTTTGAGGTGTAAAGTAGGACGCGTCCTGAAATTCCGTCATGGTGCCCCAGTAGCGCTTGGGCATGTTGGTCATCCGGCAGCGGGGGTTTTCCCGCTCCCGGATGGCGATGGTGTCGTAAAACCGCTTCCACAGCAGCCGGTACTTGGCCTCAGTCTCGTCCGGCGGCGCCATCTGAAATTCCTCCAGCGGACGGATCACCGCCCGGCCGCCGGCATAGAACAGCGCCTCTTTGTGGGTGCGGTCATAGAGGAAGAAGGACTCGTTGAGATACCGGGCACAGAAGTGGCTGCGCAGCAGAGGCAGTACCCGGTTTTTGGGAGCGATCTCTCCGCCAAGGACGCCGCCCAGCTCGGAAAAGCGGACGAAGCCCTTCAAAAGGTGGGCCTCACTGTTGAGGTGCTGTACCGCCTTGGCCACCGGGTGGAGTGCCTCATCGGAAAAGTTTTGCAGAAAGCCGGGCCCCTCCCGCAGCAGCTTGGCTACCAGCCGGTAAAGATATAGCTCTTTTTCCGGCAGGCAGGTGAGAAAACCCCGGCGTACCAGATTTGCGCACACCGGGGAGCAGATGGTCAGCTTCCGCAGCACCCGCCGGGCATGGTCCGGGTCTGTGGTGATCGCCCGAACGGCAAACAGCGTAGGCGCAAAGTCCTCATCGCAGCAGATTGCGGTGGGGACTTCTTTGTTGCGGTAGCTCTCAAAAATGCAGCAGAGGAATCCCTCAAAGCTGCCGTCATAACAGTAAGTGACATCCAGGGACATGGTATCCTCCGGGCGGGGCGGTCTGCCAAAACAGGTCAGACCGCCGAATCGAACAGGGACAGCTGCTCCATGGGCATCTGAGGCAGCAGGGGACGCTCTGCGGCGATGAGACTGCGCAGCAGCGTGTCCTGAGTAAAGCGCAGGCCCTCGGCAATCTTGCCGGAGGCGGTGAGAAAATACTGAGCCCGTTTCATCACCACGCCCAGCCTGCGCAGATCGTCGATGTGCAGCCGCCCCGCCCGCCGGGCGGAGAGGATGCGCCGGGCGGAGACCACCCCAACGCCGGGGACCCGCAGCAGCGTTTCATAGTCTGCGGTATTGACCTCCACAGGGAAAAAGTCCGGGTGGGCCAAGGCCCAACTGCACTTGGGGTCCACCCGGGGATCGAAGTCGGGATGATCCGCGTCCAGCAGCTCCTCCGCCCGGAAGCCGTAAAACCGCAGCAGCCAGTCTGCCTGATAGAGCCGGTGCTCCCGCAGCAGGGGCGGCTTCACGTCCCGGGCGGGCAGCAGCGCATGCTCTACCACGGGAACATAGGCGGAATAGAACACCCGTTTGAGCCGGTACCGATCGTACAGGCCCTGGGTCAGCCGCAGGATGTGCAGGTCGGAGTCCGCCGTGGCCCCCACGATCAACTGGGTGCTCTGGCCGGCGGGGGCGAAGCGAGGGGCATGGCGGTACTTGACCAGCTCCTCTTTGCTTTGCTGGCTGCGGGTCTGAATCTGCCGCATGGGGGCAAGGATGGCCTGCTTGGTCTTATCCGGAGCTAAGGTTTTGAGCCCCGCCTCGGAGGGCAGTTCGATATTGACGCTGAGTCGGTCCGCCAGCATCCCCAGTTGTTCTACCAGCTCCGGCGAGGTGCCGGGAATGGCCTTGGCATGGATGTAGCCGTTGAAGCGGTAGGTCTCCCGCAAAAGGCGCAATGTGCGGATCATCAGCTCGGTGGTGTAGTCCGGACTGCGGTAGACGCCGGAGGAGAGGAAGAGCCCCTCGATATAGTTTCGCCGGTAAAACTGAATGGTCAGGTCCGCCAGTTCCTCCGGAGTGAAGGCGGCTCGGGGCGTGTCGTTGCTGCGGCGGTTGACGCAGTATTTGCAGTCGTAGACGCAGCGGTTGGTCAGCAGAACCTTTAAGAGCGTCACGCACCGCCCGTCGGCAGAAAAAGTATGGCAGCATCCGGCCACAGAGGCGGACGTATTGCCCAGATACCCCCGCTTGGCGGCTCGGTCTCCGCCGCTGGACGTGCAGGCGGCATCGTACTTGGCGGCGTCCGTCAGGATGGTCAGCTTGTCCAGAACATCCATGGCGTTATCAGCGGATCCGATGGGAGTTCCGCCGGGCAGGGCGCTCGATGGCGTCGATGACCCGGAACAGCTGGGAGGTCATAAATACGATCCCTACCAAAATAAAAAAGAACGTCCAACCAGTCATCATCCATTCCTCCTTTTCTCGAACTTATGTTCTATATGCATTGTAACTCGAACGGTTGTTCCTGTCAAGCGAAAATCGAACAAAAATTCGATTTCTAGAAGTGCGCGGGATACGTGGGCCCCAAGCCAGAGGAGACGGCAAAAAAAGCGGGGAAAAGTAACAAATTGAAGTTGAATTTCCCGAAGCGTTCCTGTATAAAGGCAGAGAGACCCGGGACAATAAATTTTGAAAAAGCGGTCCAAACTGTCCGAAAAAGCGGGAACTTTTCGGCGGGCTGGCCCGTCTTGACATCAGAACAACTATGAAAAAACAAGGAGAATCGTATGAAGAAGCGCACGATGATGGTGCTGGCGGCCATGCTGGCACTGATGCTGACCGCCGGCTGCGGCAGCACCAAGGAAGAGACCAAGTCTGTGGATCTGACGGAGTTTTACAACGGCCTTGCGGAGGAGTATGAGTGGGGCGAGAACTATATGGCAAGTATCGAGGGGGATCTGCTGGAGAGCTATTACCCCGGCCTGGGGGACATCTCCACCAAGCAGTTCATCGCCATGACGCCTCAGATGTCCTCCGTGGTCAATGAACTGGTGTTTTTGGAGGCTGAGACGGAAGAGGACGCGGAAAAAGCTGCGGAGATCCTCCAAAAGCGCATCGACGACCAGGCGGCGGGCGGCGCGTGGTACCCGGAGTCCATGGAGGCCTGGGGCCGGGGACAGGTGATCCAGGAGGGCATCTATGTCGCCATGATCGCCTCCGCGGAGCATCAGGAGGAAATCGCGGACGCCTTTGAGGGGCTGTTCGCGTAAAAGATACCCGGCGGGCATCCAAAGACGGGATCGCTGCGGCATGGCCGCGGCGGTCCCGCTGAGTTTGTCCGGCCGGGTGCGCAATTCTAAGGAGAGAAAGGAGAGACGGCCTTGGTATTCAGCAGTCTCCCGTTTTTGTTTGGCTATCTGCCGCTGACGCTGCTGGCGTATTTTATCACGCCTCTGCGCTGGCGCAACGCCGTGCTGCTGGTGGTGAGTCTGATCTTTTACGGCTGGGGAGAGCCGGTCTATATCACCATCATGTTCTTGTCCATCCTCATCGATTATACCCACGGCATCCTGGTGGAGAAGTACCGGGACAATGACAAAAAGGCCCGGCGATTCGTGGCCCAGTCGGTGATCTTCAATCTGCTGCTGCTGGGCTTTTTCAAGTATGGCACCTTCCTGGCGGACAATCTGTATTTACTCACAGGAATCCAGATCCCGGAGAGCGTGCAGCTGCTGGGACTGACGATCCCCCTGCGGAACGTGTCGCTGCCCATCGGCATTTCCTTCTACACCTTCCAGACCATGAGCTACACCATCGACGTCTACCGCAAGGACGCCCCGGTCCAGCGGAACATCGTCGACTTCGGCGCCTTCGTCACCATGTTCCCCCAGCTCATTGCCGGGCCCATCGTGCAGTACAAGACGGTGGCGGCGGAGCTGGTGCGCCGGGTCCACTCCTCGGAGAACTTCGCCCTGGGCGCCCGCAGGTTCTGCGTGGGTCTTGCCAAGAAGGTGCTGCTGGCCAACGCCATCGGCGCGCTGTGGGAGGATTGCCTGGCCGCCCAGGGGGCGGGGGAGCTGACGGTGCTGGGAGGCTGGATGGGCCTTTTCGCCTTCGGCTTCCAGATCTACTTTGACTTCTCCGGCTATTCGGACATGGCCATCGGCCTGGGGCGGATCTTCGGCTTCCGTTTCAATGAAAACTTTGACTATCCGTATCTGGCCGCGTCGGTGACGGAGTTCTGGCGCCGGTGGCACATGTCGCTGACTACTTGGTTCCGGGAGTACCTCTATATCCCCCTGGGGGGCAATCGGGGCGGCACTGCGAAAACGCTGCGCAACATCTTCATCGTGTGGTTTTGCACCGGCTTCTGGCACGGGGCCAGTTGGAACTTCATTTTGTGGGGCCTCTACTTTGCTGTGTGGCTGGTACTGGAAAAGTACGTGTTCCGGTCGGTCCTGGCCCGGACCCCCGGCTGGATCAAGCACACCTATACGATCCTGGTGGTGTTTGTGGGCTGGGGCATCTTCGCCATGGAGGACCTGAGCGTCTGCGGCGGCTACCTGCGGGCGTGCTTCGGCGGCGCACCGCTGTGGCGGGCGGCGGACCTCTACGCCCTGCACAGCTACGCCGTCACTTTCCTGGCGCTGATCCTGGCCTCGACCACGCTGGGCAGACGGGGCTGGCAGCGTCTGCCCCGTCGGGCGGCAGCCGTGGCCACGCCGGTTTTGATGCTGGCGTCGCTGCTGCTGTGTACCGCCTATCTGGTGGACGGCAGCTACAATCCGTTTTTGTATTTCCGGTTCTGAGAGGAGGGAGCAGACATGACAAAAGCATACAGCCGCTTTTTGACGGCCCTGTTCTGCCTCTTTCTGGGCGGACTCATGGTCTGGCAGGTGCTGCTGCCGGACCGGGAGCGTTCCGACGTGGAGAACCGGACGCTGGCCCAGTGGCCGGAGTTCTCCTGGGAATCCCTCAAGGACGGCAGCTACACTGCCGCCGTGGAGGAGTACTTCGCCGACCAGTTCCCCCTGCGGGACGCCTGGACGGGGCTGAAGGCCCGGACAGAGCAGCTCATCGGCAAGACGGAGTTCCACGGGGTTTACCTCTGCGGCGATACTCTGATCTCGAAGGTGGATACGCCGGATGAGGAGCTGGTGACCAATAACCTCTCCTATATCACCCGGCTGGCGGAAAAGACGGACGTGCCCGTCTATCTGGGGTTCATCCCCTCCGCGGCGGAGGTGTGGCGGGACAAGCTGCCCGCCGGGGCGGAGAGCTGGGACCAGACCGCCTTCCTGACCCGGGCGGCGGAGGAGACGGGCCTTCCCACGGTGGATTTTGCCGGGTCCCTGACGGCCCACGCCGACGAGCGCATCTTCTACCGGACGGACCACCACTGGACCTCTCTGGGAGCGTTCTACGGCGCCAACGCGGTACTCTCTGCCTTGGGCCGTCCCACACTGGACCAGGCGGACTTTGCGCCGGAGGTGGTCAGCGACGACTTCAATGGCACCCTCTACTCCACCTCCGGCATCCACTGGCTGACGCCGGACGAGATGGAGTACTGGGTTGAGGAGGACGGCATCTCCGTCACCTCCTGGCGCACCGGCAGCCCGGAAGCAGCAGCGCTGTATGACCGGAGCTATCTGGAAAAGAAGGACAAGTATTCCTCCTTCCTGGGAGGGAACCAGCCGCTGTGCGTGCTGAAAAATGAGCACAATCCCGACGGCGGGAAGATCTTGCTGGTGCGGGACTCCTATTCCGACTCCCTGGCGCCCTTCCTGGCCCAGTCCTTCTCCGAGGTACACCTGCTGGACCTGCGGTATTACCGGGCTCCGGTGGCCCAGTACGCGGCGGAAAACGGCATCGACGAGATCGTGGTGCTTTACAGTGTCCCCAACTTCATCACAGACCGGAACCTGGTGCTGCTGACCCAGTGACCCGGAAGAAAAACAAACAGCAAAGCGCCCCGGCCATCTAGCCGGGGCGCTTTTGCTGTGGGATGTTCAGTCTGTGGTAGTCTCGTAGGGCCAGTTCAAAATACCGCCGAAGTCTGAGACGTTGGTGTACCCCAGCTTCGCCAGTTTCCCGGCGGCCTGGGCGCTGCGGCGGCCGGAGCGGCAGTAGACCAGGATCTCCGCGTCCGGGTCCGGCAAAGACGCCGGGGGCTGCGTGCCGATGCTCTCCACCGGCAGACATACGGCGCCGGGGATGTGGCTCTCCTCGTATTCGGCCTCGGTCCGCACATCCAGCAGCGTCACGGCGTCGCCGGAATCCAGCCGGGCCTTGGCCTCCTCCGGGGTGAGAGTCTTCCAGCCACCGCCGGTGGGGACGGGGCGTTTGCTGACCCACTTGAGCAGTGCCGCGCCGCAGACGATCACCAGCGCCAGATATATAAGCTGTTTCATGGAAAAAATGTCCTCCTGTTTCGGATTACTGGTGACAGTATACCCGAAACAGGAGGAAAAGGGAAGGATTAGTTGTTTTCCAGCCGGAGGGAGACGGTCCGGGCCTCCAGGTCCACGGTGTAGCGGTAGGTCCCCGGCAGGTGGAGCAGGGCGCCGCTTTCCCCGTCCGTCTGCGGCTCCGGGAAGGTGACGGTATAGGTCAGGGTATCACCGGAGAGCAGGATGTCCTCCGAACGGGGGGCGTCTGCGGGGGTGCCGGAAGGCAGGGGGAGGTCCGCCAGGGCGCCGTCTGGGAAGCGGAGGTACAGATGGGGCTGGGCGGAGGTATCCGCAGGGCCGGAGGTCCAGATGCCGGTGTAGAGGAGATAGGTACCGTCTGCCTGGGCGGACCGGACGGAGAAGTGATAGCCGTCACCATTCTGTTGCCCGCTGTCCTGGCACCAGGCAAACCGCTCCTCATAGGTCATCTCGTCGGGCGTGGTGTCCAGCGCCCGGCCGGTGAACTCCACCTGGGCAGCCCGGGCGCGGTAATCGGTCTCCTCCAGCAGCGCCTGGTACTGCGCCTCTGCCGCGGCATCCAGCCGGGCGGAGAGGTCCTTCCAGCCGGTGCGGGCCAGGACGGTTTCCGCCGCCTCCGCCGGGAACACGGTCCGCAGGTCGGTTTCGTAGTGGGCGCCGCCGCCGGGGGTCCAGTACTCCGTCAGCTGATAGAGGCCGTTGATGGCGGCGAAGGTCAGCGCCGCCGGGTCCTCACCGCCGGTCTGGAGGGCATAGCCCGTCTCCGTCAGGTCATAGGAGCCGAAGGCAACATAGAGATACACCGTGCAGGTATTGCCGGAGCGGCGGGTGTCCAGCACGTCGTAGGCTGCGGCGTAGAAGTCGTCCTTGTGGGCGGAGGCATTTTGGCGGTGGTCCAGGATGGAATTCAAAATGGCCTCATCCAGATCGGAATTGGACCCGCCGATGCCGCCGGGGGAGATGCCGGTGCGCTCCAACAGCTCCCGCCAGGCCCCGGCGCCCGCCTCCGTCAGGTTCCGCTGGGACCAGGCGATATTCTGCATGGTGTGGCGCAGGTCCCCCTCCTCGTCAAAGAGCCCCTGGTTGTGGAAGGAGGCCAGGGCCTCGATCACCGCCGTCCGCTCCGCCGCCGGATAGGTGCCGACGGTATTGAGGAAAGAGAAGCCATTGGAGCAGAAGTTATCGAGGAGCGTTCGGGCGTCCACCTCCGAGGGGGAGAGCAGCCCATTGTCCATGGCAATCTGGGCTACGGCCGCCGCGAAGAGGGGAGAGGTCATCTCCCGGCCTACATCACTGGGAATCTGGGCGTCCAGAAGGGTGGGCTCCCCGTCCCCGTCGTTCAGGAACACCACGAAGGGATTTTCCACGTAAAAGCCGCCCACCCAGCCGTCCTCCTGGACGTACATGCCGCCGGCGGAGACCACCAGCTCCGGGGTGGAGGAGTGGAGCTCATAGCTGAAGAAGTAGACCTCCAGGCCCAGAGAGGTGTAGGGCTCCCCCAGTGCGATCTGGGAAAGGCCGGTGATGTGCCAGTCATCCCACTCCGCCTGGGTACCCACCTGCTGCTCCACGCCGTCCACCACGCCCGTGACGCCGGTGTGGGTCTGCCACCAGTCCAGCGCCTCCAGCGTTTCGGCCTTGGCCGCCGCCAGGGCATATGCCGGGGCGTCGATGCCGTCGGCTGCGTGGTCGGTGTAGGTGGTGGTGTCCTTGTAGACCAGCAGGTTCTCCCCGTCAAAGTAGATCCAGCGGAAGGCGGTGCCGGATCGATCCGAATCTTCCGCCAGCGGCACACCGGCCCACAGGGACAGGCATCGTCGGCTCATGTCCCACCAGTTGAATTCCAGATGGGTGACCTCCGGCCAGGCGTTCTGAAGCAGCGGGGCGATGTCCGCCTCGTAGATCTGCTCATCCCGCTGGAAAAAGAGCTGGGCGGTGATACTGTCGGCGGCGGTCAGCTCATCGGCGCCGTCGCCGTCCAGGTCCACGGCCTGGGGCGTTTGCGTGCTGTAAGCCCGGAACAAAAAGGCAAGGGCACCGTCATCGAATACGGCGTAGTAGTCGCGGCAGGTACCGATGTATCCGCCGGTTTCGGGGCTGCCGGTGATGTAGTCGTCATAGGAGACCACCACGCCGGTATAGCCGAAGAGGGAGAAGCTCTCCAGCGTCAGATGCTTGACATCCGAACCCGTCGGGTAGGTGAAAAAGCACCCCGCATCCCATTCCACCATGCCTCCATTGCCGGCAGCTTCATCGTAGATGAGGGCGGCGTACACATTGCCGTCGGTGGAACGGTAGGGCCGGAAGGAGTACACCTCACCGTTTTCCGTGGTGATGCCGATGCCGTAGCCCCGCTCCGCGCAGTCGTTCTCCCGGCGGGTCACGGTGGCCGGCTCCGGCTCGAGGGGCTTCAGGTCCTTCAGGGAAATGGTCAGCACAGGATCTCCCTCGGGGTACACGGTGGCGATGGCGGGCTTTTCGGCGGGCAGGTTGGACACGAACCGGTAACTGCCGTCCTCCTGGCTCTCCAGAGTGACGCACAGCCAGTCGTAGTCTGCATAATGGGCGTAGCGATCCGGATAGTACAGACGGATGGTCTCCCCCTGCCGCTCTCCGGCGGTGATCTGAACGCTGTGGAAGTAGTTGGTGTCCCCGTGGGTGTGGTAGTAGGATTCGTACTCCGGCAGGTATTGGAACTGTTCCATGCCCTTTTGGGCCGTCTGCTCCAGCGTCAGCCCTGTATTTTCCAGCAGCACGGTATTGATGGCGTCCATAGACAGTTTATCCGTGGGACAGATGGCCTCTCCATTTTCGTCAAAGCTGCCGGTGAGCTGCCGCTCGGCTTCGGTCATGGTCTCGGAGATCCCAGTGCCGCAGTAGAACAGCTCATAGAGGTCAATGTCCTCCGGCCGCTCATAAATGCTGCCCAGAAACTGGTTGTGGATGTTGAGGCCCACGGTGGAGTCCACGGTGTCGTTGTTGAAGAACTCCTCGTTGAAATACGCCAGCTCCTCGCCCGTGAGGGACCGGGCCTTGGACGCGGTCGTTCCGCCGGTGAAGGTGACGGCGCACACCACCGCCGCCAGGGCGGCCACGGCGAAGAGGGCTGCGAAGCGGGTCTGGCGGCTGGTAGCGATGCGGGTGATCCGGTCCCGAAGGGCCCGCTTGCCCGACGCCATGGTGGTGGCGGAGAGGAGGGGGTTCCCCGGCCGGGACTGCACCGGGATCAGTGCCAGCAGCGTTCGGCCGTAGGGGATGCGTTCCGCCTCCCCCAGCTGCCGGAGGGCACCCTCGTCACAGGCCAGCTCGCAGTCGGTCTTGGAGGCCGCCGCCGCGGCCCACACCAGGGGATCGAACCAGTACACCGTCAGACACAGGCACCGGATCAGGCTCCACAGAGCGTCCCCGTGGCGGGCGTGGGCGGTCTCGTGGGCCAGGACGTGGCGCAGCCGCTCCGGCGTCTCCACCGCGGCAGGCGTCAGGTAAATGGCGGGCCGGA
>ERZ827037.2121-NODE-2121-length-18015-cov-5.964365_pt1 | contig 18015 bp, 18 predicted proteins | sample MGYA00519924_ERZ827037 | MGnify/ENA primary metagenome ERZ827037 (study PRJEB31778, sample SAMEA3449250) | human gut metagenome | biome: human gut; feature: human-associated habitat; material: faeces | place: United Kingdom | collected 2010/2012 ...
TTACCTACCCCCAGTTGAACTGGGGGTTTTGTCATACCTGTTCGGCGTACAAAAAAACAGACAGCAAACAATTCCCTTGCCTGCTGTCTGTTCCATGAACCTATTTTTTAATAACTTACATTCGGTACACCCAGATAAGATGCCGGGTTCACATAAGAGCCATTTACCAATACGGAGAAATGGCAATGGTTACCCGTAGAGTTACCGGTACTGCCGCATTTTGCAATGGTTTGACCTCTGGATACTGTCTGACCTTTAGAAACAGTCAAAGATGAGTTATGACCATACAATGTAGTCAAACCACCGCCATGGCTGATCATAACTGTGTATCCATACCCATTCATCCAACCAGCATATGTAACAACACCACTTTCTGCCGCAACAATTGATGCGCCATAAGCTGCTGGAATATCATATCCACTATGAGATTCCCATCTGCCAGTTACAGGGTTGCTTCTCTGTACGAAACCACTGCTCAAACTGGAAGAAGAAGCACTCTTGGAAGGTACAGGCCATCCCAAAGTACCGTTACCAGTATAGTATACTGTGGTGCTTTCCTGCTGTTTTGCAATCTGATTCAAAACTTCCTGGTCTGCTTTTTTATTAGCTTCTACCAATTCTTCATATTTGTTTACATCGCTTTCATAAGAAGCAATCAAAGTCTTTTTCTCATTTACAACTTCCTGCATACTAGCCATTTTTGCGTTGTAGTCAGCAACAATTTCTTCCTGTGCAGCTTTTTCTTCTTCAATCTGCGTTTTCTTTTCAGAAATCGTGTTCTGAATTTCCTGCAATTCATCTAACATCTGCTTATCGTAAGCCATAATGTCATTTACGTACTGCATACGCAAAAACAAATCAGAAAAGCTCTGTGCATCCAATAAAATTTCCAAATATCCTGCTGCACCTTTCTGCTGCAGATATTTCATACGTTTTCCAAGAAGTTCAAACTGGTCGTCACGTTTTTGTGTTGCTTCTTCCAGATCTTTCTGGCATTGTTCCAATGAAGCTGTAATGGTTGCCAGGTCTGCTTCAGCTTTGTCCAATTCTGCCTGAATGCTGTTCATTGCCTGGTCCATTGTATTCAATTCTTCTTCCAGAGAAAGCTGTTTATCTTTCAGATCATCAATCGCTGCCAGAGCTTCCTCTGTTTTTTTAGAAAGTTCTTCTCTCTCTGCTTGCAGTTCTTTGACTGTTTTCGCATATACCAAACGGCTGTCAGGAATGACAGCAGTCAATATAAAAGCGGAAAGAAGAACGCACATGATTTTCTTATATGGATAAAATTTCATATTCTCGTCCTCTTACTTTTAGATTTTCTTTTTTTCGTCATGTTACATTATACTTGATTTTGACGGATTTTGAAAGACAAAATTGAAATGTTTAATTATTTATTAAGGAATTATTTCCTCCAATGTAACAATTTTAATGGACAAATGCGCCTTTTCCTCCAAAGTGCTGACGGAAATCATATAGTCGTCCCATTGGCAGGTGTGAAAATAGGAAGCTGGTGTTCCCATAAACTCTCGAAACTGCTCTCCATCCGATACAGAAAGTTCTTTTGCTTTTCGAAATATGCTGTCACCATGTAATTTCGTATAGCTTTCTTTTCTTGTCCATAATTCAAAAAAACATCTAATCTTATCCAAATCGTTTTGCTTTTTCCAAAAGGAAAAATCTATTGGTGAAAGCATCTTTTCTGGAAATCTGGGCAATTCCTTACGGATTTGTTCCATATCAACGCCAATTTCGTGACGACTCCAAGCCAAAATAAGATAATCTCCACTATGAGAAATATTGAAGAAAAAATCTCCAATATCAGAAAAGTAAGGCTTGCCGTTTTTTCCATAAGCTAGATGAAAGGTATCTAATCCATGCAAATGGGCAACATGTTCCAGCAGAATTCTTCCTCCCAAAAACGTTAATCGCTTTTTCTGTGATTTTATTTCTTCTATACCAATACGATCTGTTTCCGAAAGTAAATCTACCACTTTTTGTTGTATCTCTTCCTTTTGTAAAGACGCCAGCGAAAGCAAATAGACTTCCATATCACACCTCCTTTCAGACACACAAATAAGACGGTTGCCTTATTTGTTATGAGAACAACCGCCTTATTCTTTTTCACATATACCTAAATTATTTTGCAATGATGTTTACAATCTTGCCAGGTACATAGATTTCTTTCACGATAGTTTTGCCTTCCAGACGAGAAGCCAGAACTTCTTTAGCCTGTGCCAGAACGGAATCTTTGTCTGCATCAACGGAAACAACCATAGTGTCACGGAATTTACCACTAACCTGCAGAGCAATTTCTACAGTATCCTGTACCAGTTTGCTTTCGTCTACTTCAGGCCAACCTGCATCAAATACAGATTCAGCATGACCCAGTTCTTTCCACAGTTCTTCTGCAATATGAGGTGCGAAAGGAGCCAGCAGAACAACCAGTGTTTCCAGTGTCTGTTTGTCTACGCCGCCTTCTTTTTTGCCCAGATCGATGATCTTGTTGGTATATTCCATGAAACCGCTGACAACAGTGTTCATTGTCAATGCTTCCAGACGGTTTGTGATGTCATAAACCAGTTTGTTGCGCAGATATTCCATATCTTTGGAAGCTGTTACGTTCAGGTCTTTGTTGTTGTAAACCAGTTTCCATACACGGTTCAGGAAACGGAATACGCCGTCGATACCGCTGTCGTCCCAGTCACAATCCATTTCAGGGGGACCTACGAACAGTTCATACATACGCAGAGAGTCGCAGCCATAGTTCTGAACCAGATCGTCAGGAGAAACAACGTTGCCCAGAGATTTACTCATCTTGCTGCCGTTCTTTGTGATCATACCCTGGTTGAACAGTCTCTGGAAAGGTTCTTCAAAAGGAACTGCACCGATGTCATACAGGAATTTTGTATAGAAACGAGCATACAGCAGATGCAGAACCGCATGTTCGATACCACCTACATACAGGTCAACAGGCGCCCATTTTTTCAGCATTTCCTGGCTAGCCAGTTCTTTATCGTTATGGTTATCTACATAACGCAGGAAGTACCAGGAAGAACCTGCCCACTGAGGCATTGTGTTTGTTTCTCTCTTCGCAGGACCACCACATTTCGGGCAAGTTGTGTTTACCCATTCGTCGATGTGAGCCAGAGGAGATTCACCTGTATCTGTAGGTTTGTAGGATTCTACCTGAGGCAGCAGTACGGGCAGCTGATCTTCAGGAACAGCTACAGCGCCGCAGTGTTCGCAGTGAACGATGGGAATAGGTTCGCCCCAATATCTCTGTCTGGAGAATACCCAGTCACGCAGTTTATAGTTAACGGTCTTTTTGCCCAGACCTTTTTCTTCCATAATATGAGGAACCTTTTCTTTTGCTTCGAAAGCTTTCATACCATTCCAGTCGCCGGAGTTGATGATCACACCGTCACCTGTGTAAGCTTCTGTCAGCTCTTTTTCTTCTTCGCCTTCAGGCAGGATTACCTGAACGATAGGCAGATCGAATTTCTTAGCAAATTCAAAGTCACGTTCGTCATGAGCAGGTACACACATTACGGCACCAGTACCATAGTCTGCCAGTACATAGTCTGCAACCCAAACGGGGATTTCTTTGCCATTTACAGGGTTTACGCAGTAAGCGCCTGTGAATACACCAGTTTTTTCTTTGTTGGTCATACGATCAACGGAAGATTTTGTGGAAGCTTCGAAGCAATATTTTTCAACAGCTTCTTTGCATTCAGGTGTTGTCAGTTCGGGAATATCTTTATATTCAGGAGCCAGTACCATGAAAGTACAGCCATGCAGTGTATCAGGTCTTGTGGTGTAAACTGTGATTTTCTTGTCACTGCCTACAACTTTGAAGTCTACTTCTGCACCATAGCTCTTGCCGATCCAGTCAGACTGCATCTTCTTAACTTTGTCAGACCAATCCAGAGTTTTCAGGTCTTCCAGCAGTCTATCAGCATATGCTGTGATTTTCAGCATCCACTGACGCAGGTTTTTCTTTGTAACAGTAGCGCCGCAACGTTCGCAAGTACCGTTAGTAGCTTCTTCGTTTGCCAGAACGCATTTACAGCTAGGGCACCAGTTCAAAGGCATTTCTTTTTCATAAGCCAGACCGTGTTTGAACATCTGAACGAAGATCCACTGTGTCCATTTATAGTAATTGGGATCTGTTGTATCTACTTCTCTATCCCAATCATAAATTGCACTGATTTCATGCAGCTGTCTTTTTACGTTTGCAATGTTGTTTGCAGTTGCAATGCTGGGATGGATGTTGTTTTTGATCGCGAAGTTTTCTGCAGGCAGACCGAATGCGTCCCAGCCCATGGGATGCAGTACCTGATAGCCCTGCAGCACTTTATATCTGCTGACTACGTCACTGAGAACGTAACCTCTCCAGTGACCTACATGCAGACCTGTGCCGGAAGGATAAGGGAACATATCCAGGCAGTAAAATTTAGGTTTTACATCGTCTTCTTTGTTGATGGGATTCTTTTCCCATTCAGCACGCCATTTTTTTTCAATTTCTCTAAAATCATAACGCTGATTCATTTTGAATTCCTCCTTCGTGTTACAGTTTTGGGCACTGTCAAAAAAAAATCCCTCCATCTCGTTAGAGACGAAGGGACACTCCGTGTTACCACTCTAGTTTGTTTCCAAAGAAACACACTCTTATGCCCGATAACGGGGGCAGCCGTTGCCGTCTACTTACCAAAGGCGTTCCACGGAAAACTCAAAGGCCAGTTCCATTTTTCGCTCTGTCGTTTCACACCAACCAACGACTCTCTGGAATAAGCAACCAAATGTACTACTCCTTATCAATGTCTTTTCTCGAAAACATTTATACCATATTTACCAAAAGAAATCAAGTGATTTTATGGATTTTTTTCTAAATGAGGGAGAAAAGCCTCTCAAAAAGCTTGAAACGACAGTTTTCACGCCAAAATTTGTATACATTTTCCAGAAAAAGCAGCTGCAGCGTTTTTTCTTGCCTTTGCTGCGCCAATTTATTTACATAATATAATTATGGTAATCAAAGAACGTATAAAAACATAAATGCTATATGGCAGGCACTGCCGATCATCACAAATATATGGAAAATTTCGTGGAATCCAAATCCAGCCAATGGCAGATTCGGTTTTTTCAATCCATATATAATAGCGCCAACTGTATAAGCCAGACCTCCTGCCAGAAGCAGCCCCACCCCATCCCAGGAAACTGCTCTCTGCAATGGAACGAAAGCAATGACTGCCAACCATCCCATGATAATATACAAAGATGTTGACAACCATCTTGGTGCCTGAATCCAGAATATTTTCATCACTGCACCGCCGATTGCCAAAATCCAAATCAAAGCAAGCATCGTCCATCCCCATGGTCCTGCCAGAGAAACAAGACATATAGGTGTATATGTGCCTGCTATCAGTACAAAAATCATAATGTGGTCTATTCTGCGCAGAAGTATTGTCTTTGCTTCAGAAACATATAAAGTATGATATATTGTGCTTGCACCATATAGAAGAACAAGGGACAAACCAAATATTGCAAAACCAATCACCTGTGTCATCGCATCTTGATGTGACGCTTGGAAAATCAATGCAAAAATACACGGGATACACGCTAATAACCCAATAAAATGCGTCAGTGCACTTACAGGATCTTTTATACCATTCTTTAACATCCTATCAACTCCTTATCTAGTATTAAATACTATATATTAAGATATTGATATATTAACACGTATTCCAAATAGTAACAAGAAGCAAAACACACAAAAATGTTGAAACATAGTATGAAATACTATATAATAAATTTCAATAGGAAAAGGAGGGATTGCATGGGAACATACGAAGAAATTCTGGAAACCTTCAAAGAAAAGATTAAAACTGTTTCCGTTGTGGAAATTGCAGATATTCCCAAAATTGATTTATATATGGATCAGGTTACTACTTTTATGGATCAAGCGCTTGCACCTTACAAACGTTTGTCTGATGGGAAAGTTTTGACAAAGACCATGATCAATAACTATACAAAGGCAAAGGTTCTTCCGCCGCCAGTGAAAAAGAAATATGGACGCACACACATCATGCTTCTGATCATGATTTTTCATTTGAAATCTGTTTTGTCCATAAAAGATATTGCGACTTTGTTCCAGCCGATCTTTGCTCTTCCAACAAAAGAAGATGCTGAAAAGCAGACCGAAAAAATTTATGCTGGATTTATCTATTTGCAGAAGGCTACTCTTACATATATGCAGGCTTCTGCAGAAGGCATTATTGATGATACCCTTTTTCAGCAGGAAATCATGGCTAATTATGATGAGGAAATGAAAAAAATCATGTTAATTTTACTGTTAGCCATTCGGGCAAATGCAGAAAAACATCTTGCAGAAAAAGTATTGGATTTATATTTTTACTAAAAAAAGAAGTCAGAAACCAAAAATGGTTTTCTGACTTCTTTCTATATTTAAATCATTTTCCTAACTCTTCCAAATCTTTCAGATAATCCGTATCACAACAGTATTGATAGTCCGCACTGGTTGCGTATTGTTTGACTGCCATGGTAGACTTATTAATAGCCTGCAAGGTGCCGGCACCAGCTACACATCCGCCGGGACACGCCATTCCTTCCAGCAGGTAACCATTATATTTCCCTGCTTTTGCCAGTGTCATCAATTTTTTGCACTCACGCAGACCTTGCGCACTTTCCACTTTGATTTCCTGATCGGGATACATCTTTTTGATGCAGTTTACAACAGCTTCTGCAACACCGCCTGCAATGGCAAAGTTTCGTCCGTCACGGCTTGCTTCAGAAACTTCCTTTTCTTCCTCCATTGCTTCCAAATCAATGTTTTTCGCTTCAAAAACGCCCATCATTTCTTCAAACGTCAATACAAAGTCAATGTCACTGCGCACGCTTTTTCTGCTGGCTTCCAGTTTTTTCGCTGCACATGGACCAATGAAAACAACTTTTGCCTCGGGATCTTTCAACTTAATCAGACGACCTGTCAGTACCATGGGTGTCAATGTCATAGAAACGCAGTCTTTGAATTCCGGGAAAAGTTTCTTCGCCATCACTGACCAAGCCGGGCAGCAGGATGTTGCCATAAAGGGCAGTTTGTCAGGCACATTTTCCATAAAGTCTTTCGCTTCGTCTGTTGCGCATAAGTCAGCGCCCACCGCAACTTCGATGACATCGGTAAAACCAAGGGCTTTCATGGCAGAACGAAGTTTTCCTGGCGTTACTTTAGGACCAAACTGTCCCACAAAGGCAGGTGCTACTGCCGCATATACACGATGCCCTTCTTTCATAGCCTGAATCATTTGGAAAATCTGCCCTTTATCAACAATAGCGCCAAAAGGACAATTTACCAGACACATCCCACAGGAAACACATTTGTCATAGTCGATTTTTGCTCGTCCATACTGGTCAGAACTGATGGCATCAATGCCGCAAGCCGCCGCACAAGGGCGCTTCTGGTGGATAATCGCATTATAGGGACATACATCGATACATCTGCCGCACTGAATACATTTGTCCTGATCGATGACAGAACGTCCATTGACTATATGAATGGCATCTTTCGGGCATACTTCTGTACAGGGATGCGCCAGACAGCCCTGACATCCATTGGTTGTCAAAACTTTATTTTCTGGACACGCATGACAAGCAAATTTGATGATATTAATCAGCGGTGGATCGTAATACTTACGTGCAATGGCACTTTCTTCGATCCCATCAGAAACAGGGGCAGACTCTGCTGCTGTTCGCACCGGCAGACCAATGGCAAGACGCAGCCGTTCCCCAATGATAGCACGTTCCAGAAAAATGCTTTCTCTGTAAGATGCCAATTCACCAGGCAAAATTTTAAATGGTAACTGTTCAATTTTTTTGGCATAATCGCCGCCTTCATAGGCAAGGCGAGCAACTTCTGTAAATACTTTTCTTCGAATATCAATAACTGATGTGTAAATTCCTCTCATAGAAACTCCTTTATCATAAATGTATTTTCCTTGTACTACACACAAATGTACTTCATCCGCCATCCATTATATCATAACATTTCTTCCTTCACAATTTCATATTTTCATTTGCTTGTTCTTTTACAAAAACATTACGCATGTGCTGTTTCACTTGTTTTTCTGTCCACGCCATCAATAAATTTACAATCTTTTGCTGCTGCACTTCTGACAGTGGTACACCCATTTTCACACCATACCACTTGTTTAAACATCCCCTGCAACAGCATGCTGTAGCGTGTTGTGCCACGAAAATTGGATGCCCTTTCATAGGCGTTTGTTTCCCATCGTTTTTGGGATTTGCCGGCGCCAATCGCTCTTTTACAAATTCCTTGGCATGCTGTGCAATTTTCTCCATACCGACTCGTTCTATATAAGAAAAATCTGCTTCTTTTAGATAAAATTTACTTCTGAAGTTTGATTTGGATAATTTTTCCAGAGCTTGTTCAATGGTTTGCATACATATTCCGCCTCCATTCATTTGTATCATAGCACTTTTCTAAAAAGTCACAAGAGCGCAATTGTATTTTTCTGAAATAAGTATTGCTCTGTAGGATAATTCGTATTACATTAGTAAATGAAATTTGCTATTCGTAAAGGAGAACCGTTATGCGTGTCACAGCAATGTCGAAAAATCAAATTACAGAAGGCGTTATTTGGAAACAGCTGTTATTTTTCTTTTTTCCTATATTATTAGGTACACTGTTTCAACAATTATATAACACAGCAGACACCGTTGTCGTAGGTCGTTTTGTCGGTACACAGGCTTTGGCTGCCGTAGGCGGCTCTACAGGGCAGATTGTAAACCTGGTTGTAAACTTCTTCGTTGGTCTTGCATCCGGTGCCACTGTCATCATTGCCCGTTATTATGGCGCTAGAGACCGAATCAAGCTGAATAATGCACTTCATACAGCCATTGCACTGTCCATTGTGGGCGGTATTGTGACTGGTATTGCGGGAATTTTATTAACTCCATCCTTATTGAAAATGATGAATACCCCTGCGGATGTTATCGAAGGTTCTACCATGTATCTGCGCATTTATTTCGCCGGTATCATTTTTGTTTTTGTCTATAATATCGGTTCCGGTATCCTGCGTGCTGTTGGTGATTCCAAACGTCCCCTTTATTTTTTGATCGTTTGCTGCTTTTTAAACATCTTTTTGGATATTCTTTTTGTTGTTTATTTGAAATTGGGGGTAAAAGGTGCCGCCTTTGCTACCGTGATTTCTCAGGCTGTCAGTGCATTACTGGTCATTCTTTCATTGACTAAGTCTGTAGACATCTATCGGCTGCGTCCAAACAAGATTCGTTTTTACAAAAGTTTGCTCATTGCCATCATCACCATTGGACTCCCTGCCGGACTGCAGTCTGTTATGTATGGTATTTCCAATATCATCATCCAGACATCCCTGAACAGTCTGGGTACAGAAACCGTTGCAGCTCATACAGCTTTTGCAAAAATTGACGCAATCTATTGGATGATTTCCGGTGCATTCAGCGTTTCCATCATTACATTCATTGGTCAGAATTATGGCGCACGTAAATTTGACCGTATGAAAAAGAGCATCAAAGTATGTTTGCTCATGGACTTGATTGCTTCTCTGCTGCTGACAACTGTCATGCTTTTGGCTGGTCCATATCTTCTGCGTCTTTTCACATCAGACCAGGAAGTTATCGAAATCGGCATGCAGATCATCCACATTATCGCACCATCCTATGCACTCTTTATCTTCATCGAAATATTGTCCAGTTCCCTGCGTGGTATGGGCAACGTGGTCGTTCCTATGTTGATGACTTGCGGTGGTGTTTGCGTACTGCGTATTTTGTGGATCTTCATCTTTGTAAGAACCCATTTGAGCGTTACAACCATTTTGATGAGTTACCCTATCTCCTGGGGTTTTACAGCAGTGCTGTTTATCATTTATTTCATGTTCTATCAAAAGAAATTCTTCCGTCGTTGTATGGAAGAAACAGAAACCCCGGCAGAAACAAATGCATAAAGAAAAGGCAGGCAAATTTAGGAGCATCTTCATAAGAAAACAAAGAAAGCTGAAATCTCATCAAACAAAGGATTCCAGCTTCCTTATTTTTACTGAGATATTATTGGGTATATTTTCTTTTGAAGACAGCAGTCGTAATTCCCCTTAAGAAATCAATAAAACGAAAACCAACGTTTTCTTAACGGGAAGCTACTTGTCTGCCTTTTTTATATATAATAATGATATGCTTTAATCTCCAACACCAAAGTCCGTTTTTTCATAAAGGACTTCCACAGATGGATCGTCCAAAAGCCATTGATATGTTTCCATAAACCATGCAACTAATTCTTCGTCCCGTTTTACTGATGTACTGTTATTGGTAAATACATTGACGGTTCCCAGCGGGAAATACTTTTTCAAAAGTTCAATATCTCTGGCAATTATCTCTTTTGTCTGCCCTTTGATGCCTACCATCAAGCAAGGAGATTCAAAATATGCCCTGACTTCTTCCGGTGATGTAAAGTCAGCATGCTTATTCAGATAATTTTCCCGAAAATCCCAATCAAATGTTTCCACACCAATTTTGAAAATAATGGGAATACCCATATATTCTCGCATACGCTGCAATTGATGCCGGTACATCCAATGGGCTTCGAAAAACAATTTCTGAATCTTCTTTTCATGAATTAAATTCCGGATTTCTTCTAATGTTTCTTCGGGAAGTTCAAAACAGCTTCCAGAATTGATGACTTCCAATACGCCATATTTTCCTGTTACACGGGAAAGCACTTCATGATTGAGGCGCACCATCGCATCTTTGTCTTTTGAATTATCCGCTATATAATCGCAGAAAACGCATTTCCCCCAGGCACAGGGGCGTCCCTGAAGCAACACGATTTCCCGTTGATTTTTGTTCGTAATTTCATTATACCGTTCCATGGGAATTTCCTTTCTGTACCTTTTGTTTCAGAGAAGCGGGCAGCATGCCATAAAGCATCACTGTGCAGAACACAATGACAATACGATCCAAATAATCGGTGATTGCCTGCACAACGCAAACACTGGCTGTCATCCCAAGTCCACCTGCATGCAAAAGCTGCACCAGCAGACTGGAACCTGATGATGTAATGCCACCAAAAACAGCTGCCGTAATGACAGAGCTGACAACGGTACCAGGCAGGGAAACACAAAGTGCTGTCAATAACACTTTCCAGAATTGTCTGCCGTTTGGTCTGATTTTCTGATAGAAAATACCAGCCATAACCCCTACAACCATCTGCACAGGAATGTAATAAAATGAGTAAATATCACTGGTGCATCCACTGATAACACCACTTAGAATGCCCGGAACCATACCATAAACAGGACCTAGCATAACTGCCGATAAAACCGTTCCCAAGGAATCCAAATAGATCGGAAGCCGGAGCAATAATGCGATATTGGCTCCCACCACATTCAAAGCTGTAGCAATTCCCAAAAAACAAATCTGCATAACCGTAATTTTTCTCATTTTACAACATCCCCTTTCACCATTTCTACAGGTACTTCTTCATCTTTTGGCATCCAAACACGTTTGCCAGCGTCTTCCACCATAATTTGTCGCAGAACATGTCGTACATCTGACGCATCTGCTCCAAATACATGGGTGATGAAAAAGGTCATGAAACGATAAGGGTCTGTTTCAGTTAAAATATGACTGTTTTTTTCTTTTTTCCAGAAATCATAGGTGTCTACCACTGTTTGACCCAATGATATTCCGGCTGTTTCCACTGTAGTATAAGCCGAAAATCCCTTGCACAGGCTATGATCGATACAATAAGCAACTGCAAGGGGATCATTGATGACACAGCCAATGACACCTTCCTGTTTCCAATGGAAGTCAAAATAAAAACGTGTAATATTGCGAATAAAGTTTCCGATTTCCTGAGACAAACAGGTCATGTACGTAACCAGATTGGGTGTCAATACAATTTCTCTGGTCACATCCAAACCAATCATTTGAATCTGTTTCTGACGCAAAGCCAGATGGCTTTCAAAGGCTTCATATACTGCCTTTGCTGCATCAGGGTCACACCAGTAATTGTATTCCGCTACTGGGGAACAATTCCCATGACTTTTGTAGCTGCCGCCCATTGTCACCAGTTCACTCAGCCCCTCAAGGCACGCAGGATAATCCTGAATCAGTCGTGCAATGTTTGTGAGAGGACCCAGGGCAATGATAGATACATCTTTCTGTTCAGACAGTGTCTGTGCCAGAAATTGAATAGCACCTTCTTTGGGGCGCACTTCTGTCACATTCGGCAGAAAACTTTCGCCAAGTCCATCTGCACCATGGGTATCTGTAGCGTCCACATAATCTCGCACAAGAGGTTTTGTTTCCCCCAGATACACGGGCACATCCAGCCGATCCAATAGCGATAGGACTTTCAAGGCATTTTCTGCCCCCTGCGTTGTCGGAACATTTCCGCACACCACCGTGATTCCCAACACATCCAGTTCCGGCGACCGCAGTGCTAACAGCAGCGCCAGCACATCATCTATGCCGGGATCACAATCAATTATTACTTTTTTTGCATTCATTCTCCAATCTCCTTTCCGATTCTGTTTTTCGCATCGGTTCCCGCAGAAACGGGAATACCCGAATGCGAGATTGAGATACTTGGTTTTTTATACTGGGAAGTTCACGAACCAGTCCGGCAGGAGAAACATACATTTCAAACTGCCGATTATATAAATGCAGAAGAAAGTATAGCACAATTTTTTCGTAATGTATAGTAATTCCACGAAATCACACTATCACCAAATTCGATTTATAAAAGAAAAAGGTCTTCCTGATTCACATAAATCAGTTAGACCTTTCTGAAATAATATTTCCCCTTAGTATTCCATCAAATCCGCTGCAAATTCCTGCGGGATAATGGAATACTGTTGGTATTCCGCTCTCAGTTTTGCATAATCATCCGGTGCCGCTTCCAGTGCATCTTTCAGCCCTTTTTGAATTTGGAGCACGATAGACTGGAACAGCGGCGTTTCATACACATCTTCTATTGCTTTTATAACATCTTTCGCATAAGAAGAAGGACATTCCACCCCTGCAAAGTCTATGCAGGCATCATTCAGCCCATTCAGCATCTCATCAATTTCTACAAAATCAACAGCATCACAGCTTTCAAACTCATCAAAGTCAAGACATTCTCCATAAATGGACAACAGCTCCAACATCAAAAAAGAAGCCCAGCACAAGATCTCCCACTGTACCAGATTATCATTACCTTCTGGAAAATGATTGTCATAAAACGCAGCCTGCTCCTCTGTTAATTCCTCACCAACCATAAACTCCAGAACGCAGGCATAAAGAGCATTGGCAAAGTCTGCAAAATCGGAGGGTTTTATCTTTCCATCTAAATAGTCCCAAAGCATCTGTATGGACTGATAGGTAATAGGAAGCGGTTCCTCTCCATTTTCCTGCAGTCCTTGCTCCAGTGTATGCATATATTGTTCCAGCACAAGGAGGTTCCCCAAAAGTCTTGTTTGATTACTGCTGTTTTTAAATGCCTCATCTGCCAGTTTGCTGCAATTGGATACCCAATCTCCGGCATCCTTTCTGCTCAATGAAGCAAAGTCACAAAATAGTGTATGTACAGACATAGAAATCATTCCTTTCCTGATTGGTTCTCTATATGTATCAGTATTTCTTTTGCTTTTCGTATAACTTCTGTTGCCATAACGATGTTCTTGCTTTGTTCTTCTATGGGCAGATCTACAATAGCATTAAAGGGATTTTGCATTTGCTCGCATCCCAAATACATAGATTGGTCAGAAAATACAATGTAAACATGATTTTGGATGATTTTCGCAAATTCCAGAATATCTTCTAGGACTTGCGGTGTCAGAATGTAAAACGCATTGTGTCCATTTTCAGCATACACAGAAAACATGCTATTAAATGCTTCATTCTCTGTTTCTACTTTTTCCCGAAGGGTCAATCCTTTCATCTTCCCACTTTGTTTCTTTGGGAAAATCTGAATAGCGGTTTCACTGGTTTTAAATGCATGAAATGCTGAAAAAACAATTACCTGTCCATCAAATACCGTCAATGTGGAATTATCAGGTTCATAAGTTTCCACGCTGCTTGCACGAAAGCGGATTCCCTCATAGGCTCCTTCAAAATAATCGCCTGATTCATAAAATGATTTTGCCTGTCCCGGCAACAGACCGACTTTCGTCAGCTCATCAAATGAGATGCCCTGTTTTGCAGCATATTTTAAATTAGAAAATCCAGGAACTTCTCTGATCTTCAGTAAGGCGTACTTGTTTTTATAATTATCGTTAAATTCATTGTACGTTTTTTTTCCATGACAACAATAGATAAAACCCCATAGCCGCTGCCGCTATGCAAAATGCCAACAAAATCTCTCCTAAAATCATGATGATTCCAATGCCTATGGTCCCAAAATCCAGACCTTCCCCACTGGTCAAAATCAAAAAAAGTCCGATATTTCTTGGCTTTAACATGGCAAGAAGCAAACAAACAACAAAAACGACCTTCGGCATTTTTTTCAAAAACTTTGTTTTCTTCACCGCTTTTTGACGTAGCTTTTCCAGTTTGACACCACTGATATTTTGTTCAATCATCGCCATGACTTTTCACCTGCCCGTTTTAACTGTTTTCTGTTTTATAATGTTTCTGATACGCTGGCATAATCCCATATTTGTCTGTCATAATCTCTTTAGATAGAGGCGTATCAAAGGGAATGGTTGTATACGGAATCATTTTGTATGGCTTTTGTCCTTTCCAAAGGGCCTCATATATCTTCCAGCGTTTTGCTGTCATGGAGTTAGGATCTGAAGCATCTTCTCTCTGCCAGTATTGTCCGCCCAAAAGATAACTTTCCATCATTTCTTCCCAATTCTGAAAATATTGCTGCGCCTTTTTCCCAGCCTCTACACCAATCTCCAGAACCTCTTCCATAGAAACATAACCCACAAAGTAACACCACTGTATGATATAAGCCGCGCGCCCCATATCCCAGCCAAGCAATGCATTTTCACCATATCTTCTGTAAGCCATCATCATTTTGGGAAGAAAACTGTCTTCATCGGCTTTTGGATTTTCCAGTTTAGCTGCTTCAATCAATTCTTCTTCAGAATACCCATGATAGATTATTTCCAACTTTGCCATTTCCTCCCCATACCATACCCGCATACCGGAATGAACCAAACGCGTCATTGCATCCATAGCGCTTTCATGCCCCTGTATGCCCCAATAATCCCAAAGAGATCTTTTTATGGAATCAACAATTTCAGGTTTATTTTCATTGCCTGGATAGTAAATACCTGCCATATAACGGAAATTACCTTCGTTGGTCGCCAGCAGTATAGAACCGGCTGTATTCATCCATTGCAGCGTTGGTGATAATGGTGTATATGTATCGCCTCTTTGTTCCCTTGGTCTTTGGATACGAATACAAATAGAACGAAGAACCAGAACAAAAACCAGCGACAGCACAATTGGTATCAGTGCAGGCATTAACGCCACCAAAAAAGATATCATAGACCCCGCTCCCTTTTACATTTTCTATCTGCTCTTATTTTGAAAAAACAATTCGATTATGAAGCAATGAGAATTTCCTTCGCCATTTGAATAAATTCCGCATCTTCTATAATATTCTTTGTTTGCTTTGAAACAGGCTCGTCGATACTTGCATCAAACATACTGTCTCGTCTGACTGCCACAAATAACTTTTCATCCCGAAATACAAAGGATACTTGCCCATTCATGACATCTGCAAAATACATGATTTTTTCCATACGCTGCGGCGTCAAAATGTAATATGCATTATGCTCATCATAGGCGAATACACTGAAACGGCTATTAAATATCTCATTCTCCGTGTGGATTTCATTTTCAGCCTTCCAACCAATCATGTTGGACATATAATTTTTTCTCAAAGATCTGAATATGTCCATTGCTTCTCTTTGTGTCATCAAATTGGTCCAAACAAATCATCTGTCCACTGAATATTTCTTCAACACGATTCTTTTTGCTCATACGAACCATCTTACGTGTACACACGTCGCTTATCTGAAATCTGATGTTTTCATATTCTCCCATGAGCAAATCTTCACTGTCATAATATCTTTTATCACCGCAATTTACAGCTGCCGCATTTCTGACATCATCCCATGTAAAGCCGCCTTTTGGCACATATTGAAGTTTTTCAAAACCTTCTATGGAACTAATGACTTGCTGTACATACTTTGATTTAAAACTTAAATTGAACTTATCATAAGCATGTTTTACAATAATCAGCCATAAAAGCAAACCTGTTCCTACTGCCACAACTGCTACCACAAAAATGATTTCCGCAATAAAAATAACCGCTTTCATGCCAGAAAGGATACCTATTCCATTTTCTTGAGTCGCCAGCAAATAGCCAATTGCTATATAAACAAGCAGCATGACAACAGATAAAACGATAACAACTTTCTCCAAATTCTTTGCTTTTAAACGCATTTTTTCAAGCTGTTCCTCCTGCATCCTCTGTTCCAAGATCTATCATCCTTTCAGTCAAAACTTATCTAAAGAATCCGATTTTTCAGGTTCCGCGCAGTCTAGTATAATTTTCCTAACACCATCCAATTCTTTCTGCATAGAAGAAAGAAGTCTTCCTAATTGATATTCTCGTTTGTTTCATCAAGCTATTTTCATGAATCCTCTGCCTTCAGCCATAAAACAAATTATCTTTTCCATAGTTTCATTTTACATATTGTTTCAAAGGCATACAAGTATTTTGTACATCAGGGTATAATTTATCAGCATCGTAATAAACAAAATGCTTAGAATGTTGAGATTTTTATTAGAAATTCAGTTATAATAGAAATAAGAAAATAGAGGTTTGCACACAAGCAAGAGGTGATGATCATGAACAGGCATTTCCATCAAAGATTATATAAGCTTGCTGCCGGCTGTATGATTGCAGTCCAAATTTGCTGTCCTATATCAGCTTTTGCAAAGACATCCAGCATAATTACCAATAAGTATCCGATCGTAACAAAAACAGAAAGCGGAACAGAATCTTTAAATAATATCTCTACTTATTTAATCGATGACAGAACATACATAAAACTGCGTGATATTGCCGAAGCATTTGATTTTAAAATCCAATGGGATCATATAAACAAAGTAGTTCTTTTATCTTTGGAAGAACATAATCTAAATACTACGAAAAATGAAGTAACAAAAGATACTTCTCCCCTTCAAAGCACTTTGACACAGCAAACAGTTATTGTAGATGGAGTCGAAGAAGTTTTGTCTTGTTATCATATCAACGGATATACCTATTTCTCCATAAGGGATATTGCAGCTCTGACAAATCTGGAAGTCATTTGGGATTCGGAAAGCCATACAATACGAATCAATAAAAAATCCGTCAATGCATCAACAGCAGACGAAACAAGCAAACCAGAAACCACAGATACCATCATAAACGAAAATGGAAAGGATATCCTATGCAACGATAACAATTTGATATACGTTCCAGAATCCAAACAATATGATTCCATCGAAAAATATATAAAAGAAAATATAGATCCTAAATTTACTATTTCCGATTTTGTTATCACAGAATATACTTCCGCAAATACACCTTCTATCCATTACCTGGATATTGATTACTATCTGGGTGACTATAAGACTAATTATGGTTATCAACTTACCATCGTGCAGGAATCTGTAAAAACAATCAAATGTACAGGAGATCGGAAAAATATTGAAAATCTGAACATTGACAAAAACAAAACACCTGACATTTCAGATGCAGAACTATGAAAAAAACTTTGGAAGAAAATTCTTATGAAAATTGTGAAATCATAGATTATGATATTGTTCGCTACTATAATGAAAAAACGGCAGCATTTCAAGCAGATATTGTGGTAAACTTTGTTGATCCAAGCGGATATCATGAGGGTATGAAGAAAAGTCTGTAAATAAGATTCTTCTATGATAAGACTGGGTGGA
>ERZ827037.2126-NODE-2126-length-17969-cov-4.273920_pt1 | contig 17969 bp, 18 predicted proteins | sample MGYA00519924_ERZ827037 | MGnify/ENA primary metagenome ERZ827037 (study PRJEB31778, sample SAMEA3449250) | human gut metagenome | biome: human gut; feature: human-associated habitat; material: faeces | place: United Kingdom | collected 2010/2012 ...
CCACTTATATATCTGTATCATCAGATCTGTTGTCAGAATCTGTATTATACTCAATATCAAACCATTAGTCACTCGCTTGTGCTACGGTGAGAGTGGATACTCTACTTTCTTTTTCGCTTCACGCAACATCTAATTTATCATATCACATGTCGCCTGTCAACTGTTTTTTTATATTTTTTAAATATTTTATACAGATCTTTATACTCTCAAAATCCGCCTGTAATCTGGCATTTATTCCACGATCCAGCTTTCCACATTCTGCGCGCCTGCATATTTCTCCAGATACTTCTTTCCATAATCCAGTGCTTTTTCCAGATCATCATTTCCGGAAAATGAATAAATAAGTGTCAGGACTTCTGTTGCATTTTCCGTAATCATTGCACGCTCGGAATCACTCGTAGAACTTCCGATTGCTCCCTGTTCGTCTGCCAGTACCGGAAGGGCATCGATCTTGATCTCGTCCTTTCCGATTCCCTTATAGGTCTCGCCTTCTTTTCCGACACGGAATACCAGCTCATCTGCGATCTGTGCTGTATCGTAAGATCCCACCGAGAAGCCAGATTCAATCGAGATTAAGTTATTTACATCGACTACGGTATTTACTTCATAGAGTCCTTTTCCCTGTCCGATACGGCGGATCAATGCTTCTGAGGATACACGGTATCTGCTTGGATCTTTTCCGAACGCCTTATATGCTGCTCTTGATTCTTTTACATTTGGAATATCATTGATTCCGTAATCAAAGATATCATCACGCGTCTTTTTGAAAATGTCTTTCTTTAGATATTTCCATAATTCTTCGTTCTTCTTTTCGACCTTTACCTGATACTGTAGGCATCCGACTCTGGTATCCGGCCAGATGTCTTTCATTGCCTTATCGATTGTCAGATGTTTCATAATCTTATGCCTCCTGTTTTTTTCGTGTCTTTTATGCCTTATGGAGATTTTATAAGCTCCGGTGATTATCTGTGCTCTGCCATACATACCACAGCGATCATCCCTGCACCTGTATGCCCGCCGATCACAGTTCCAAGATTATTCATCATGATGTTTGTCACGCCCATCTTCTTTTTGACGAGCTCTGCCACATATGCAGCATCTTCCGGACAGTTGCCGTGCGGGATCATCACCATATCCGGTGTCTTTCCTTCCGTTGCTTCGATTGCCATATCGACGATCTTATTCATCCCTTTCTTTCTGCCGCGTTCTTTCCTTATAATCTGAAGTTTTCCTTCATTATCCAGATAAATGACCGGCTTGATCTGAACCATTGTTCCAAGGACTGCTGCCGTCTTGGAGATACGGCCGCCTTTCTGAAGATGGTTCAGATCATCTACCATGAAGAAATGGCAGACTTTTAATTTATTTTCTTCTACCCACTGTGCAACTTCTTCCAGGGATTTTCCTTCTTTTTGAAGTTCCAGTGCTTTATAATCAATGAGACCTTCACCCATGCTTGCACACAGCGTATCGATCACTACGATCTTTCTCTCCGGATATTTTTCCTGCAGTTCTTCTGCTGCTATGCGCATACTGTTATATGTACCACTTAAGCCTGACGAAAATGCCAGATGTAAGATATCTTTTCCTTCTTTTAAAATTGGTTCCAGAATATCCATCGCATCCTGTGGGCTTGGCTGAGAAGTAACTGTCATCGCCCCGGCTCTTAACATGCCGTAGAATTCATCTGCTGACAGATCATACATATCGCGGTAAGTCTTATCCCCGATCGTACAGTTAAGCGGAACTACTGGTATCTTTCTTTCCCACACCCAGTCTTTTGGCAGATCACATGTACTGTTGATTGTAATTACATATTCTCCTGCCACCGGCTGCTCTTTTGGAATGCTTTGGCAACTCATATTCATTTACCCCCCTTATATGATGTCCCTTTCATCTTACCATTGTCTTACTTATTACGCAAAACTTTTTTCATCGTAATCACAAATACAACGCTCGTCGTAAGAACGGATATCGTATCTGCGACCGGCTCTGCACGGTAGATTCCCATCACACCCATAAACTTCGGAAGGATGATCGCAAGCGGGATCAGGAGGATAATCTTACGCAAAAGTGCGATAAATAACGATACTTTCGCCTGTCCAAGGGAGATAAATGATGTCTGGCACGCACACTGGATTCCAAAAATGGAAATTCCAAGGAAATATACCGGCATGACCTTACATGTCAGCTCCAGCAGTTCCTTATTATTGGTAAACAGCCCTGTATACACTTCCGGGAAAAAGATTGCCACACCTGCCAGCACCAGCGTTCCGGACAGACATACCAGGATCATGCGTTTCAGAGTTGCCTTCACACGGTCGATATTCCCTGCGCCGTAATTATAACTGATGACCGGCTGGATCCCCTGTGTGATTCCCTGTACCGGAATCGTGATCAGCTGCATGATACTCATCAGGATCGACATGGAACCGACATACAGATCCCCGCCGTATTTCTGAAGTCCGGTATTCAAAGTGATCGTAACCAGACTTTCCGTACTCTGCATGATAAATGGCGAAATTCCAAGTCCCGCGATCATCTTAATCGTTGCTCCGTTCAGATGCATATTTTTAAATGTCAGACGCATCACGCTTTTTTCTGATGTCAGGAACCTGACTACCCATGCCGCACTTACCCCCTGGGATATGATCGTAGCCAGCGCCGCCCCTCGTACGCCAAGATGAAACAGGAAGATAAATACCGGATCCAGACAGATATTCAGTACTGCTCCGATCAGAACCGAAAACATCGCAATCTTTGCTTCTCCCTGTCCGCTGATGTATGCATTTAATCCCAATGCAAGCTGCACGAAGATGGTTCCGATCAGATAGATTGTTATATAATCTCTTGCATATGTAATCGTCGCATCACTCGCTCCAAACGCATACAGGATCGGAGCCTTAAATACCGAGAAAAATACAGTTAATATCACCGCACACAGAACCAGAAGCCCTGCCGAATTGCCAAGGATCTGCTCTGCTTTTTGTTTGTTCTGTTTCCCCAGCTGGATGGATGCAAGCGGTGCCCCGCCCATTCCGGCAAATGCACTGAACGCCGAGATCATCGTCAGTATCGGAAATGTAACCCCGACTCCTGTCAGTGCCACATCTCCATATTCCGGAATATGTCCGATGTAGATTCTGTCTACAATATTATAAAGCACATTGATAAGCTGTGCCGCCACAGAAGGAACCGCAAGTGAGAACATCAGCCTCCCAAGCGGCTCTGTGCCTAATCTTTCGTCTTTGTGATTCATTCGTATCGCTGCCTTTCTATATTTAACATGCAGAGAACCTGCCACCGGCAGCTTCTCTTGCATACTTTGGTATTAAAAAGGATTATAACATTTTTTCTTTTTTTCCACAATTTTTATTTCAAGCTTATATGCAGATAACCCCGCCCCGACAGTGTCTTATTAAAACAGATACTGCACACCACAAGAACCGTTCCAACAGCAAATCCCCACCAGTTGAACAACGCTGTCAGCACCAACAGTTCCAGGCGCATGAATTTTAACGCATAGCCAAGTTCGAAATTCGGCTGTGTGTAATTGGCCACCGCAACAAATGCCATATATAACATTACTTCACTGTTAAACCATCCCGAAGCCACAGAAAACTCTCCCATCACAAGGCCCGCGATCACGCTCAGCGGCGTACTTAACATACTTGGTGTATTAAGCGCCGCAAGTCTTAGTCCGTCAATGGCGATCTCAAGCATTAATAACTGATAGATCAGCGGGATATTCACCGTATCTTTTACTGCCACAAAGGCAAATACTTTCGGAAGCCAGTTCAAATTCTGCATAAAGAGCAAAAACACAGGTGTCAGGAACACGCACATCACATTGATCAGTGCCCGGGATATCTTCAGATAGACATTGGTAAGTGTTGGAAAATAGTAATCATTTGCCTCCTCGATTATATCAAAAATCGATGTCGGAAGAATCATGGCTGACGGCGAATTATCTACCAGGATCACGACTTTTCCTTCCAGAAGGCAGGCCGATGCTGTATCCGGTCTTTCGGTAAATTTGAACTTCGGAAATGGATTGTACCATTTTCTTCTGAACAGACATTCTGCAAGACTTTGCTGGTTCATTCTTAAGTCATCTGTCTGGATGCTCTTTATCTTGCTTCTTATATTATGAAGAAGTTCTTTATCTACACGGTCCCCCATATAACAGATTGCCACATCTGTCCGTGAACTGTCGCCTACTTCCTGCATTTCCATGATCAGTGCCGGATGACGGATCCTGCGCCGCATCATAGCTGTATTGAATACGAGAGTCTCCACGAATCCATCCCTGGAACCGCGCAATGACTTGTCTTTATCCGGTTCTTCTACACTTCTTGCCGGATAGGTTCGGCAGTCAATTGCAATGCACGCCTGATAGCCATCGATAAATACACACGTCACACCCGATAGAAGGTTTTTAAATACCTGGTCAAAATCAAACAGCACCTCCACTTCCACGTACGGAATGCAGGCGCTTGAAAAATCCCACACATTTTCCGGCATATCTTCTGCCTTTACTTTCAGAAGTGAATCCATAATCTTAAGCATTGTATCGTCACTGTTAAAACCATTGATAAAATAAAAAGAAGACACCCGTCCGCCGATAAAAAGATCCCTCCTGATTAAGTCAAAGCTTTCTTTTATCGGAAGTATCTGATCCATATATGCAACGTTTTCTTCTCTTGTTTTATATATCGGAATATTTTCCCGTACCATCTTCGTCACCTCTGCTGCCTTTTCGGATATTTTATATTTAATGATGTGAGTGCCAAAAGTAAATTTTGCCACTATCGGAACTGTCCGGTCAGTCTCTCCTGCTGTTTGTCTTTCGAGTGTAGTATGTCCCGTATTTGTCCCAATATACATCCTGCAGACATTTAACAAGCTTTGACGTACAGAGAACCTGACACCTACAGCTTCTCTTGCATACTTAGGTATAATAAAAAAGAACGTTGCATTCCTTGATTTTTCCCTTTCAAGTCATGGAATGCGACGTTCCTTTTACTATTATTTTGTAGTACTTCCAAATCCACCGTTTCGGATATCTTCTACGTCATCATCTTCCGTGATTCCGTATTCCATGAAAATTCCCTGCATGAATCCGGTTCCGGCAGCAATCTCCACCGTCTTTCCTTCGTTAGTATCATTCGTGATCTTTGCGAAAATGTGTCCTTCATTGTCGGAATAATAGTAATCGCTATCGATGATTCCTACGGTGTTGTTAAGCTGCAGACGGAATTTGAATCCCAGTCCACTTCTTGGATAACACTGCAGTACCCAGTTTTCTTCCATTCTGACACGGATTCCTGTTGGGACTTTTACGGTCTCCCCTGGCTTTAACGCAATGTCTACAGGTGCGTAAAAATCATAACCTGCGGATCCTTTTGTTGCACGCTTTGGAAGCTTTAACACTTCATATACTTCCTGGATCTTTTCATCGCCGTCCTGTCCGACCGCATCCAGATATCCTTCTTTAAACTGCTCAAAACTTACTTTTTCAAATTTTGCAATTCTTTTTGCCATATGTTTATCCTCTTTCTTCATTTTAATCTACCGAATTTTGGTATACATAGAACCTGCCACCCACAGCTTTCCATGGATGCTTTGGCTGCCGGCAGCTCCTTTACGAACGTATAGCGACAAAAAAACACAGCCTTTAAAACTGTGTTTTTTACCGGCATATTCAGTATAACATCTTTTAGTTGCCACACTCAATACTGATTTCATTAAATAAAGTTAATATATCATCTACCGACATTTCGTCTTTTTCTTTTCCTTTTTTATCCAGAATTGCATTTCCCTGATGCATCATCACCAGACGGTTGCCATATTCTATCGCATATCTTAAGTTATGTGTGACCATAATTGTCGTAAGTTTCTTTTCTTTTACAATCTTGTCTGTCAGCTGCATAATAAGTTCTGCGGTCTTCGGGTCCAGTGCCGCGGTATGTTCATCCAGGATCAGGAATTCAATCGGTGTCATTGTTGACATCAGAAGTGCCATCGCCTGGCGCTGTCCACCGGATAATGCTCCGACTTTTACGTCCATCTTATCTTCCAGTCCGAGACCTAACTGGCTTAACTGTTCTTTGTAATAATTGATTCTTGCCTTATTCGTTCCTCTGGAAAGGCCGAATGTCTTTCCTTTGTTATCTGCCAGTGACATATTTTCAAGAATTGTCATGCTTGGGCAGGTTCCCATAGCCGGATTCTGATATACACGGCCGATTTTCTGATTTCTTTTATATTCTTTCTGCTTTGTGATATCGGTTCCGTTGATCAGGATCTGTCCGCCTTCTATCGGAATGCTTCCGCAGATGATATTCAGCATGGATGTTTTTCCTGATCCGTTACTTCCTACTACGGATACGAATTCCCCTTTATCAATTGTCAGATCAAAATTCTGAAACAGGCACATTTCGTTTACTGTTCCCGGATTGTAATATTTATGAATTCCTTTTAATTCAAGCATTCGTATTCACCTTCTTCTTTCTGTCCATACTGATGATAAGTACAATCAGGAACAATACTGCTGTTACGAGTTTCATTGCCTGTGGATCAAAGTTACGAAGTGCGACTGCCACACAGGCTTTATAGATAATCGAACCGACCAGAACCGCCGTTGTTGTACGAAGCAGTGTCAGTTTCCGGAAGATACTGGTTCCGATGATAACACTTGCAAGTCCGATGACCATTGCACCGGTTCCCATAGAAATCTCAAAGACTCTTTCTTCCTGTGCGAACACGCATCCGGCCAGTGCCACCAGACCATTTGAGATCGCAAGTCCTAAAATCTTGATATTTCCTTTATCTTTCGCAAGTGATACTACCAGTACGTCATTGTCTCCTACTGCTCTTAATAAAAATCCTGACTTTGTATTCAGGTACAGATCTAATAATATTTTACAGATTACTGCGAGGACCAGTATGATGATCAATGTAGAATACGGTGCAATTGCTTCCGGTATCACACGGTCCATCACATCATTTTTAAAAATTGTTTTCTGTGAAAATAACGGAACATTTGCTGTTCCTGCTATGTAAAGGTTGATCGTCCAGAGTGCTGTCATCATGATGATTCCGGAAAGAAGATCTCTTACTTTACATTTTACATGGATCAGGCCTGTACAGCTGCCCGCAACCGCTCCTGCTGCAAATGCAAGGATCAGTGTGAGATATGGATTGACTCCCCGTGTAAGAAGGGCAGCTGTAATTGCTGCCCCCAATGGGAAACTTCCATCTACCGTAAGATCCGGGAAATCCAGTATTTTATATGTGATATATATCCCCAATGCCAGGATTCCATAGATCAGACCCTGTTCTAATATCGATGTGATGAAACTCATGAATATGCCTCCCAATTTTCCTTTTTATTCTGCTGTGATCTCGTCAAAGCTTTCTACTGCATTGTTTGCAAGATCGTCTGGTACTGTGATTCCAAGATTTTCTGCTACTTTATTATTTACATAGAATCCTGGCTCTGTGATTGTCTCGAAATTCTGTTCAGATGCTTTTTCTTCGCCTTTTAATACTTTTGCTGCCATCTTACCTGTCTGTTTTCCAAGTGCGATGTAGTCGATTCCTTCTGCTGCAAGGCATCCGATCTTCACCTGCTCGATCTCACTTCCGAATACCGGGATCTTCTTTTCATTTGCTTTATCAAGGATGGTTGGAAGTGATGCCACTACGGTATTATCTGTCAGGTTTGTGATGCAGTCTACTTTGCTCAGAAGATCATCTGCTGCAAGTGAAACATCTGCTGTTGTTGTGATTCCTTTTTCCACCAGTTCGAAATCATATTTTTCTACAAGACTTTTATATTCTTCAATTGCCGATACGGAGTTTGCTTCACTTGTTGTATACATGATGCCGATCTTCTTAGCGTCCGGAAGCATCTCACGGATCATCTTTAACTGCTCTTCTACCGGAAGTTTATCGGATGTTCCTGTCACTTCTCCGACTGGTTTCCCGTCTTTGCCTGCAAGCTCTGCTGCTACAGGATCTGTAACCGCTGTATAGATTACAGGGATATCTGCTTTCATTGCTGCGTTATATGCACTCTGGGCACTTGGTGTTGCGATTGCGCACACAAGATCTACTTTGTCAGATACCAGACTGTCGGAAATCTGTTTTGCAGTTCCCATGTCTGCTGCTGCATTTTTATATTTTACGTTCAGGTTATCGCCTTCTTTGATTCCTTCTTCTTTCAGTCCTGCTAAGAATCCTTCCCGGCAATTATCAAGAGAACCGTGCTCTGCAAACTGTTCAATTCCAATGGTGTATGATTCTTTTTTATCACTGCTTTCAGAATCGGATGACTTTCCACATCCTGCTGCCATTGCTGTTACCATTGCTGCTGTTAATAATACTGTTACCATTTTCTTTTTCATAATCTTTTTCTCCTTTTTTGTATCAAATATTTTTTGTTGTCTACAGATTGCAATTGCCAGCTCTCTGTCATTGTTAGGAGAGAAAATCTTTCATCGATAACCGTCTGTCATACTTTTCCCGACATAAAGAAAACCGCCCCAAACCATAAGGTTTGAGACGGTAATAATATCTATTATTATCGCGGTACCACTCAAATTGACGAATCGTCCACTTTCTCATGTACTAACATACACTCCTGATTGATAACGGGTTCGGTTCCCGACAAGCCATACTCTCTTCTGCTTTTTGTTTACTATAAGCTTTGATTTCAGACTGCCCTCGAAAGTCCATTCACTTATCAACTTCATACAGCAATCTCACCATCTGCTGCTCTCTTTGATGTCATCGTATAAGCTACTCCTCTTTCTCAACGGTTTTGCTTTGTTATGGCTATACTTTACCGTAACAAAGTTTGTTTGTCAAGCATTTTTTCATTATTTTTATTTCCATACAAAATCCGGTGTTCCTTCGAGATCATACGGTGTTGCCTGGTATACGTAATAATTCAGCCAGTTTGTATACAGGTTGTTCGCAGTTGCTCTCCATGTAAGAAGCGGACGGTTCTCCGGATTATTATCCTTGTAATAATTCTTTGGAAGTTCGATTGGAAGCCCCTTGCTTTTATCTCTTTTATATTCACCATCCAGTGTGACACGGTCATACTCCGGATGTCCCATAACGAAGATCTGTCGGCCATTCTGCGCCATTGCCATAAAAAGTCCCACTTCATCAGACTCAGCAAGGATTGTCAGTCTCTCATCTGCACGCACTTTGTCAAGCGGTGTCTCTGTATGGCGCGAATGTGGCGCAAGGAATACATCATCAAACCCACGCACCAGCGGGATCTTCCGGTTCAATACTCTGTGCCAGAAGACACCAAATGCCTTTTTATCCAGCTGTACTTTATCAATTCCATAATGATAATACATACCAGCCTGTGCACCCCAGCAAAGATGAAGTGTTGACACTACATTTGTCTTTGTCCAGTCCATGATACGGGTCAGTTCTTCCCAGTAATCCACCTCTTCAAACGGCATCTGTTCTACCGGCGCACCGGTAATGATAAATCCGTCAAATTTACGGTCTTTAATCTCATCAAATTTCTGATAGAACTGGTTCAGATGACTCATGGATGTATTCTTCGCCTTGTGGCTTGATACTGCTACAAATGTCACGTCAACCTGCAGCGGTGTATTAGACAGCGCACGCAGGATCTGAAGCTCCGTCTCTTCTTTTAATGGCATCAGGTTCAGTAGTCCAATCTGGATCGGACGAATATCCTGATGCGTAGCACGGTGTTCATCCATGACAAATATATTTTCACTTTCCAAGATCTCCTTTACCGGGAGATCATTCTGCACTCTGATCGGCATAGTTTCTTTTTCCCCTTTTTATTTTAAATTTTTTATTTTCCTGAATGATAAACGCCTTCGTTATCCACATAGCTCTCTTCATTATAGCACCCGGACACTGTCGGAAGCTCTTTTTTCTCAAGCTTATTATCCACCAGAAGCTTTATCACATAATATATTACTGCAAATGTTGGAACTCCAAACAGCATTCCTACAATTCCGAATAATCCTCCCCCAAGAAGGATCGATACAATTACCCAAAATGCAGACAATCCTGTTGAATTACCAAGGATCTTAGGACCCAGTATATTTCCGTCAAACTGCTGTAACAGCAGGATAAAAATCAGAAAATAAATACCTTTCACCGGATTTGTCAATGCGATCAGTATCGCACTTGGGATTGCTCCGATGTATGGTCCAAAGAACGGAATAACATTCGTCACACCCACGATCACGCTGACCAGCATTGCATATGGCATATTCAGGATCGAAGTTCCGACAAAACACAAAATTCCGATAATAATCGAATCAATCATCTTTCCGATGATGAAACCACCAAAGATTTCATTCGTTTTTACCGCAATGTGAATGAACAGATTCGCACGTTCTGCCGGGAAAATTGCATAAGTTGCTTTTTTGCTCTGGCTTATGAATTTTTCTTTTCCAAATAAAATATACACAGATACGATTACTCCGACAACCGCATGGAACATCTCCATCACCAGTGTATACAGCCCCACCGTCAGATGTGTCATCAATTCATTGACCTTATTCAGAAGATCTGTCCGGATCCAGTTCTGAAGGCTTGTAGATGCTTCGTTCATGGCATTCTTAAGCATAGATGTCATGGTAGAATCATCTAATTTGATATTGTTCACCTGCTTTACCAGCTGGTTAATCTGGGACGGCAGTGTGAATATCAGGTTCCGGATACTGTTAATAAGCTCCGGAATCATCATATTGATCAATGCCGTTACCACTGCAATCATGACAACAACTGCTGCCGCAACCCCTATACTTCTGGACAGATTCTTTGCCTTTTCTTTGTTCTTCATATTCTTTTCCAGAGCCGGCACCAGATACTGGTCGACTTTACGTACAATTGGATTCAGGAAATACGCAATCAGACAGCCATATAAAACAGGCTTCAATATGTCCAGTATCTTCGAAAATGTATTCGATATTGCTTCTATCCTGAGCATTGCAAAATATACCAGAATACATGCAACAATTACCAGAAAATAGGTCATCCCCCGCTTAAACTGTAATTTTAGTTTAGACGGGCCATTTCTTCCGAATTTTGGGGTTTCTTTGTAATATGTATTTTCTTCTTTCTTCATTCAGACCCTCTTCTTCCCTGCCTCGTTCGGCATATAAAGTCATTATACCCTTACATGAAATTTACGTCAACCAACAAATCCCGATCCCTTTCAGAAAGCAAAAAAGAACCAGGGCGGTTCTTTCTGTCACAGAATATAAAACCCGCTCTGGTCTTTTATTTTTCTTTTACGCACATCCACATTTGAAAGTCGCACACTCCGTCTCACCACAGTGACAGGCATTGCCACCTTCTACGCTGATCTTGCCTGCATGACACTGACAGTCTTTATTATACATACAGTCTGTCGCCTTACAGTCCACATCGCTTCTGGCCGTTGCTTCTTTTTTGTCCATATCTGAGAAGGTATTAGAAAAAGCACTTCCTTCTTTTCTTTCCTCAAAACTGTCACAACTGGTCTCTTCTGCGTTCTTCGCAGCACTTCCTCCCACCACAATATTGTCAAGATCACAATAATAGTTCTGGTTGTGTGTGCATGTCTGCACAGTACATCTTAAATCTGGCATAATATATCCTCCTTTCAGGTTTCAGGATATATTATGCCAGTTCTTTAAAATTCTATTCTGTTTGCAGATATTATTTTCATTAATCTTCTTTTACAACTTCACGTCTTGTTCTTGTTGCAATCTCTTCTTTGACTGCTGCTACAAATTCATCCAGACCTTTCTGCCCTTCGTCTCCTGCGAATCTGCTTCTTACTGATACCAGGTTTTCCTCTTCTTCTTTTGCTCCAACTACCAGCATGTATGGAATCTTCTGCATCTGTGCTTCACGGATCTTGTATCCAATCTTTTCTGCACGTGTATCAATCTCTGCACGGATTCCGGCTGCATTCAGTGTATCCAGTACTTTCTGTCCATATTCCAGATGTTTATCAGAAATTGGAAGCACCTTTACCTGTACAGGTGCAAGCCATGTTGGGAATGCTCCTGCAAAATGCTCGATCAGAATTCCAATAAATCTTTCAATAGATCCAAATGCTACACGGTGGATCATAATTGGACGATGTTTCTCTCCATCAGCTCCTGTGTATTCCAGTTCGAATCTCTGTGGAAGCTGCATGTCAAGCTGAATCGTTCCACACTGCCATGTTCTTCCGATAGAATCTGTCAGATGGAAGTCAATCTTAGGACCATAGAATGCACCATCACCTTCATTTACCACATAGTCAAGACCAAGGTCATTCAATGCACCACGCAGTCCTTCTGTAGCAAGTTCCCAATCTTCATCACTTCCCATACTGTCTTCCGGACGTGTAGAAAGTTCTACATGGTATTTAAATCCAAACAGCTGGTATACTTCATCGATCAATGCCACAACACCTTTGATCTCATCTCTGATCTGTTCCGGCATCATAAAGATATGTGCATCATCCTGTGTGAAGCAGCGTACACGCATCAGTCCATGTAACTGACCTGATTTTTCATGACGATGAACCAGTCCCAGTTCGCCGACACGAAGCGGAAGGTCTTTGTAAGAACGTGGTTCTGCTTTGTATACAAGCATTCCACCTGGACAGTTCATCGGCTTAATTGCAAAATCTTCCCCGTCAATCTGTGTTGTATACATGTTCTCTTTATAGTGATCCCAATGTCCGGATGTTTCCCAGAGATGTCTGCTTAAGATGATTGGTGTAGATACTTCTACATATCCCGCTTTTTTATGCAGTTCTCTCCAGTAATCAAGCAGTGTGTTTTTAAGAACCATTCCCTTTGGAAGGAAGAATGGGAATCCCGGGCCTTCTTCACACATCATGAAAAGTCCAAGTTCTTTTCCAAGTTTTCTGTGGTCACGTTTCTTAGCTTCTTCCAGCATAGTCAGATATTCATCCAGCTGTGCTTTCTTAGGATAAGAAATACCATAGATTCTTGTAAGCATCTTATTCTTCTCACTGCCTCTCCAATATGCACCTGCAAGGCTTGTAAGCTTAAATGCTTTGACTGGTTTTGTTGTCATCAGGTGTGGACCTGCACATAAATCAACAAATTCTCCCTGCTGGTAGAAGCTGATCTCTTCTCCTTCCGGCAGATCTTCTATTAATTCTACTTTATATGGTTCATCTTTTTCTTTAAAATATGCAATCGCTTCTTCTCTTGTCTTTGTAAATCTTTCGATTGGAAGAGCTTCTTTTACGATTTTCTTCATTTCTTTTTCAATTTTTTCCAGGTCTTCTGCTACGAATGGAATCTCACGGTCCACATCATAATAGAATCCGTTTTCAATCGATGGTCCGATTGCAAGTTTTGTATCTGGATACAGACGTTTGATTGCCTGTGCCATAATGTGGGATGTTGTATGCCAGAAAGCACCTTTTCCCTCTTCGTTATCAAATGTAAGGATCTCCAGTTCACAGTCTTCACTTACAACGTGTCTGAGGTCTACTACTTCACCATTTACTCTTGCGGAAGTTGCTACTCTTGCCAGCCCTTCACTGATATCTTTTGTAATATCCAGTACTGACATACTTCCTTCATACTCTTTGAAAGATCCATCTTTTAATGTGATTTTCATGCTTATCATGTCCTCTCTTTTTATTTTTTATCTTCTATCCTCGGGCATGTGTTTCCTTTTTTTGCCCGTTCAGCAATTATCCGTAATCTACGACGTCTTTTGAACGCATGGCAATAAAAAAGCCCCTTACAGACAATGCTGTAAGGGACGAGTTTTCTCGCGGTTCCACCCTGTTTGAACTGACACCTCAAAGTCTCTTCCTTTTTTAAGACTTCTTATGTCAGAACCTCTTAATTATGACGATAACGGAATCACCGGACTGTTTTGCAGCCACTCAGAGGTAGTTTTCGGAAGGTTCCAAAATAAGAAGCTTACAGCCTGCGACTTCTCTCTCTGCTATTTCTTTCCCAACTTACTCTTCTCTTCAACGTGTTATTTTATACGCTCTAATTATAGCACGGCGTTTTGCTTTGTCAATATTTTTTCAGCCACAGTTTCCAGACCGCCAGACATTCACGAATAAAGTAGTTCAAAAACAGTACCGGATGACATCCTGCTGCTATCGGAAATGCATTTTCAAATCCGACACGTTTTGCGTACATACATCCACGGTAGACGTGAAAATTGTTCGATACAATTCCAACCGGACTTTTGCAGTCTTCAATCAGTGTCCTGGAATACTTCAAATTCTCCAGTGTATTGGTCGAGGCATCTTCCTGTACAATGCGTTTTCTCTCTATTCCAGCACGTTCCAGATACGTTGCCATTGCAGCCGCTTCGGATATATCTTCTCCTTTTCCCCGGCCGCCGGAAACAACCACTTTTACCTCCGGATGCTCACTTAAATATCCATACGCTGCATCCAGTCTGCGCTTCAGGGAATCCGTAATCTTTCTTCCCTTAACCTGTGCTCCCAGTACAATGATCCATTTTGCACTGTTTTCTCCTGCCTTTTTCTCCGTCTTCGGCCGCATTCCAGACACAATACCAATTTCGGAAATCAGCAGCAGGCATACTCCGATTCCAATCAGACCTTCCAGAATACAGGGCATTCCGTGGATACCGATCCACTTACTGCCAAAGATTCCGATTCCTCCTAAGACCAGCCAGAATCTTGAAAAAGTAGAGTCCCATTTTTTCAGTGTGATGCAGATCACGCTGTAATAAATGAGACTCAGGATGCCTGCAGCGAGGAATATTATCTGCCACAGCATTTTTTATATTTTTTACCTGATCCGCACGGACATGGATCGTTTCTTCCGATTTTTTTTGCTTTGCGGATAGTTGTGGACTCCTTCTGCTCTTTGTAAAGTTTCTTTAATTCTTCTTCAGAGAAGATCTCTTTCCACTGCGGAAGCTCATACAGCCAGTCTGCCTTTGCAGCTACCATGTTCTTATACAATCTTTCTTTATCAAATGCAAGACTTACAACTGTGTCTTCTTCTACTGTGTCAAGTGGAACCTCTACGAGAAGACTTTCGTTGATTCCATCGAGGAATCCGATCATTGTAAGTACTTCCTGTCCATATTTTTCAGCCAGCTCTTTTACGGTTCCTTTTACTACTTCGTCTGGATTAGAAAGAAGTTTTTCATAGATTTCTTTCTCGATCTGGAAATAAGTTCCCCAGAATCTCTCCAACTGACCTCTGTCTGCAGTCTCATCATATGCGATGCTCTGCCACTGTTCTAATAATGTACTCATATTTCTATACTCCTTTGTACGATATTCATTTGCAATTTTTCACTGCCCTTTATATAATATACTAAAGTCTTGATTCATTGTAAAGGATGATTATTATGAAAAATGTAAAACGTGTGCTGGCACTTATTGCCGCTATTTTATTATTTGGTATGTATCTTAGTACTTTGATTTTCGCCCTTATGGGAAATCCTCATTCAACGGATTTTCTCTGGGCTTCCATCGCATGCACCATCGTTCTTCCGGTGCTTCTTTATGGTTATCTTCTGATTTACCGGCTTACCCGGCACGATGATCAGAATGACCAGGAAAAAGAGTCTTAGTCTGGTTCTTACGAATACATAGCCATATAAAATTCAAACGGGGTCAGGTTTTTTTCTTTTGTTCCGGCTCCGTTTCCTTTTTGTTTTCTTTCTTTTTCTCTGATTTTCATTCTTTTCACCAGATATTCTTCCATTGATATTACTTCTGCTTCATTCTTATTCCAATCTCTTGTATACATAGTACTCATAGTTTTTTACCTCCATCTTGATATCTATATCTTTCGAATTGTCATGGTGTATCAGATAACACCGACGTTATTATTATATTTACGATGGTTTCATTATATGCATACTTTGTGTCGACATTATGGCTGTTTACTGAATAAAGCATAAGGAATTTCTTAAAAAAATCGGAAGTTTGTATATAAGACGATTATTTTTCTTGTATGCTTTGCCCTACAGAGAACCTGCCACCGGCAGATTCTCTTGCATACTTTGCTATCCAAAAAAGAAGGACCTCTTTTCGAAATCCTTCTTCTGAGTTTATGTTTTATTTTAATTTTGATTCTCTGTAGATGATGTCGTGTCTTCCCGGGCCATTGGATACCATTGTGATTGGGTAACCAATCTGCTCTTCTACAAATTCTACGTATTTTCTGCAATTTTCCGGAAGATCTTCGTATTTCTTGATTCCACGGATATCGCATTTCCATCCCGGAAGTGTCTTAAGTACTGGTTTTGCTTTCTCTAACAGATGTGTAGTCGGGAATTCTGTTGTTACTTCTCCGTCTACTTCATAACCTACACATACCGGAATTTCATCCAGATATCCAAGTACGTCAAGGACTGTAAATGCTACATCTGTTGTTCCCTGCATTCTGCATCCATATTTTGAAGCCACACAGTCAAACCATCCCATTCTTCTTGGACGTCCTGTTGTTGCTCCGAATTCTCCACCGTCACCACCGCGGCGTCTTAATTCATCTGCTTCATCACCAAAAATCTCACTTACAAATGCACCTGCTCCAACAGCGCTTGAGTATGCCTTACATACTGTTACGATCTGTTTGATCTCATATGGTGGGATTCCTGCTCCGATTGCACCATATCCTGCAAGTGTAGAAGAAGAAGTTACCATTGGGTAGATTCCATGATCTGGATCCTTTAATGATCCAAGCTGTCCTTCTAACAGAACTTCTTTTCCTTCTTTGATCGCATTATGAAGGTAAAGTGATGTATCACATACGAATGGCTCTACCATCTTCTTATATTCCTGGAGTTCATTATATAAATCATCAGGATTGATCAATGGTTTGTGATAAAGATGCTCCAGTAAAACGTTCTTCTGTTCTGCAACACGAACAACTTTTTCTTTTAACAGTTCATCATCAAACAGTTCACTAACCTGGAATCCGATCTTTGCATATTTATCTGAATAGAACGGTGCAATTCCTGATTTTGTAGAACCGAAGGATTTTCCTGCCAGTCTTTCCTCTTCATAAGCGTCAAAATTCTTATGATAAGACATTACCATCTGTGCACGGTCAGATACCAGAATCTTTGGCATTGGAACTCCCTGATCGATAATAGACTGAACTTCCTTAAATAATACCGGTACATCCAATGCTACACCATTTCCAATAATACTGGTTGTATGACCATAGAAAACTCCTGACGGAAGTGTATGCAATGCAAACTTTCCATAATCATTAATAATTGTATGACCTGCATTCGCGCCTCCCTGGAATCTTACGATGATATCTGCCTGTTCAGCCAGCATATCTGTAATCTTACCTTTTCCTTCATCGCCCCAGTTGGCACCGACTACTGCTTTAACCATATCCATTCCTCCTGCGTTATTAACCAAACTTATCAGTCTTCTTTAGCGGACCTAATGAAACCGCCTTAAGCATTATACTATACATTTTCACTTGGTTCAATAAGATTTTTTCAGAATTCGCAAAATCTACAACCACTGCCACATCTTACATAAGCGGCGCAACCAGTCTTAATACCTGTCCGGCTACTTTTGTAAGAATTCCTCTGTTTTTTACTTCTGTCACGGTTACATTATGAGACTTCGCCAGTGTATTCTGAAAATCTTTTTCTATCTGCCCTACTTCCGGATTATTATATATGAATACTCCATTTTCAAAATGAAGGTACAGACTTCTGAAGTCAAGATTGATACTTCCAACCGTTGCCGTGTCATCATCTGATACGAACACCTTGGCATGTACAAATCCCGGCGTATATTCATAGATCTGGACTCCTCCTTCGATCAGTTCTTTATAATACGTCTTTGCCACTGCAAATGCATACCATTTATCCGGAATATGTGGCATGATGATAATAACCTCAATACCACTTTTGGCTGCACGCGTTAAAGTCGTAAGCATCTCATTATCCAGAAT
>ERZ827037.2129-NODE-2129-length-17963-cov-3.911771_pt1 | contig 17963 bp, 16 predicted proteins | sample MGYA00519924_ERZ827037 | MGnify/ENA primary metagenome ERZ827037 (study PRJEB31778, sample SAMEA3449250) | human gut metagenome | biome: human gut; feature: human-associated habitat; material: faeces | place: United Kingdom | collected 2010/2012 ...
GCGCCGACAGCTTTGTTAGAATACCAAATCATTCCGCGTTTGTCAACACCATTTTCCAACTTTCTTCGCTTTTTTTAATATTCACTATTACACCCCCTTATCCCAGTCCTACCTCTGTGCATTTTAAATGAGCGGCTGCAGGTTTTCTCCCGCAGCCGCTCATTTAAAACGTTATTATATAGTATCAACTGAGACTCGTCTCTCACACGCCCCGAACTTCATCAAAGATCCGTTCGATCTCCGCGCTGGGCTTTTCCGTCAGCAGGCTGACCACAACAATGGCAATCGATGCGGCAATAAATGCCGGCAGCAACTCGTAGATGGCAAACGCACCGCCCAGCGTGGCAATACCGTATTTCCAGATGAACACCATAGCGCCGCCTACAACCATACCGGCCAAGGCTCCCCACTTATTGGATCTTCTCCAGAACAGGCCGAACAGCACCACCGGTCCAAAGGCAGCACCAAAACCAGCCCAGGCAAAAGACACCACCCGGAAAACAGAGCTGTTGGGATCTCTGGCCAAAAATGCCGCAACCAGAGCAATGACCACCATCGTGCTTCTGGCAACTACCACGCTTTTTCTCCCGGTGATTTTCAGATGGAAAAACTCCACCAGCAGGTTCTGGGATACGGAAGAGGATGCCGCCAGCATCTGAGAATCCGCCGTGGACATGGTAGCCGCCAGGATCCCCGCAAGAATCACGCCGGCGATCAAAGCCGCAAAGACGCCATAATGGCTGATCAAACTGGCGATCTGGACAATGATGGTCTCCGAATCCGCCAACTGCTCCATAGCGCCCGCTTTCGTCATGCCGTTGCCCACAACACCGATAAAGATGGCTACGCCCATGGAGATCACGACCCACACCGTAGCCACTCTGCGGCTGAGGGCCAGCTTTTTCTCCTCTTCAATGGCCATGAAACGCAGCAGAATATGGGGCATCCCGAAATACCCCAGGCCCCAGGCCAGCAGCGAGCAGATGGTCAGCAGGCTGTAAGAGCTAGCTCCGCCGGTCACCGCATCGTGGATCTGCGTCAGGGAAAGATACCCCGCCAGAGACTGCGCGTTGTCCATCACCGCATCCAGTCCTCCGGCCTGAGCCACTCCGAAACTCAGCACCACGATCAGCGCCACCGTCATGATGATGGACTGAATGAGATCCGTAAAGCTGGCAGCCAAAAAGCCGCCCATGACCGTATAGATGACAATAACGGCGGCGCTGATCAGCATAGCCGTCACATAAGAGGTTCCAAACAGGCTGGCAAACAGCTTTCCGCAGGCGGAAAAGCCGGAGGCCAGATAGGGAATGAAGAAAATAATGATAACGACCGCCGCAATGGCAGAGAGGAGGTTCCGGTCATCCCCCCAGCGCTTGGAGAAGAACTGGGGAACCGTGATGGCGTCCAGATGGTTGGAATACCGCCGGATACGCCGGGCCACGATCAGCCAGTTGAGATAGGTCCCCACTGCCAGGCCGATGGCCGTCCAGCTGGCCTCCGCCAGGCCACTGAGGTATGCAACACCGGGCAGTCCCATCAGCAGCCAGCTGCTCATATCGGATGCCTCCGCGCTCATGGCGGTGACAAAGGGCCCCAGCTTCCGCCCGCCCAGATAAAAGTCATCCACAGAGTTGTTCTTTTTGGCGAACCAAACTCCGACGCCCAGCATCGCGATCAAATAAACCGCAATCGCCAGGCAGATCATCAGTTGTGCTGTTGTCATAGTCTCTCTCCTTTTCACTCGATGGTCGTAATCATAGCACACTCGAAGCAAGAATAAAATACAGAACCGTGTATAGAACAGATTCTGTACGCGGTTCTGTATTTTTCAATGTTTTTACTGTTATATCAATGGTTTTGTTATAGACTTATTTTAGAATATTAACTATTCAAAGATATGGAATTTTCCGTTTTTCCCCTGTAGCTTTCCAAAAACATGGGGGTGACCCGATCTGTGTAGGCAACCAAGGAGTAATCCCCCTTGCACAAACACCAGTCATACAGCAACGCCCGCTCCCACAGGGCATAGGCCTTTACGATGTCGTTTACGGTGCAGTCTGTCCGCAGTTCGCCGCTGCGCTGTCCATCGGTGATGATCTGGCGGAGCAGCTTGAAATATGTGCGGTTGCGATCCAACAGGTGCTTTTCTCCCCGGGCAAGCAGTTGAGTAGACAGCAGCCGCGCCAACAGGTCCATGGAAACCCCGGTTTCGATCATAGCCAGCAGTTCATGGTTGAGATAGATGAGCTTCTCCACAGCCCCCATCCCAGGAGCCATATCCTGCATCAGCTGCTCATATTTTTCATCAAAGACGTAGGCCAATGTCCCCACCAGCGCGTCCTTGCCATCAAAATAGTGGTAAAAAGAGCCCTTGGAGGTCTCGGACTCAAATACGATGTCCTCCACCGTGGTCTCCTCATAACCCTGCTCGTAAAAGAGTTTCCAGGCCGCAGAAATGATGCGGCCTCTGGTGTTTCTGGTGTTTTTCCGGGGCATCTGCAGGCACCTCCCTTTTGTCTCAGCATACCACACCCGGTTCCAATCTGCAAATCTCCCGCCGGTTTCTCCGGCAAAGCGCAGGAAATGCATGGTTTTTAGCACATTCCCCATTGTGCTTTGATGCTTTATACTGCTATAATGGATTTTATCTAGTGCGGGTTTTCCCACTGAGAGGAAGTGTCTTTTTGAAATTCTGGAAAATGAACGGCGCCGGAAATGATTTTGTCGTGCTGAACAATCTGGAGGAGCATCTGCCGGTGGAGCTTCTGCCCCAGATCGCAAAAACTCTTTGTGAACGGCATCTTTCCATCGGCGCAGACGGATTGATGGTGGTAGATGCCCCCACCCAGGGCGGCGACTACAAAATGCGCTTTTACAATTCCGACGGCAGTGTCGGTGAGATGTGCGGCAACGGTGCCCGGTGCATCTGTCGGTATGGTTATGAAACCGGTCTGGCAGGGGACACCCAGACGGTGGAGACCACCGCCGGGATCGTCACGGGCAAGCGGATCAGCAGCCGGCTGTATCGGATCCGCCTGAACGATCCCACCACAGTAAAGCTGGATGCCTCCGTGGAGGTGGACGGCATCCGGTATCCCTGCGCCTACGTAGAGCTGGGAGATCCCGGTATTCCCCATGCGGTGATCCCCTATGCAGGACTGCGGCAGGCGGACGAAAATGAGCTGCGGGAATTGGGCCGGGCCATTCGTTGGTACAAGGACTTTCCCAAGGGCGCCAACGTGAACTTCTATGAGATCACCGGTGAAGACTGTCTGTACGAGCGCACCTTTGAGCGGGGCGTGGAGGATTTCACCTACGCCTGCGGCACCGGCACCGGCTCTGTGGTAACCGTGCTGACCCTGCAGGGCAAGGTCTCCGGCCACGGCGTAAAGGTGGACATGGCCGGCGGTCAACTGATGATCGATGCGGAGCGCAACGGCAGCCGCATCGACAGCCTGTATCTCACCGGTCCCACCAACATCGTCTGCAAGGGCGAGGTCACTGACGAGGAGCTGGAGCTCCCCGCCCGGTAAAAGTTGTATGTAAGGCCCTGCGGCCATACAGAATGTGTTTGTAAACCATAATAGGAGGAGAAAACAATGAGCAACCAACTAAACAAAAAGTCGGTAGCCCGCAACTATGCGTTCCTGGCCATCATGCTGGGTTCCATGATCATCGGCTCCCTGGTGGGCTGGTTCTTCCCGCAGGTCAAGGAGGGCGATGAAGTCATCCAGGCGGGTGCTACCGTCCTCAAGCCCCTGGGCACACTGTTCCTGAACATGATGTTCTGCATCGTGGTCCCCATGGTGTTCTCTTCGATCTCCGGGTCCATTGCCACGATGAAAAGCCGCAAGCGTGCCGGCAAGATCATGGGCACCACCATTTTGACCTTTGTCGTCACCGGTGCTATCGCGGCGGTCATCATGATCGTGCTGATGAAGCTGGTCCCGCCTGTTCTGGAGCCCTGGAGCGACCTGGCGGCCGGTGAGGTGGATAACCCCATCTCCATCCCCGACCTGATCGTGAACTTCTTCACCGTCAGCGACTTCTCCGGTCTGCTCAGCCGCAGCGCCATGCTGCCTTTGATCGTGTTCTCTGTGCTCTTCGGCTTCGGTGTGAATCTGGGCCCCGGCCCTGACAGCCTGATCGCCAAGTTCCTGGTGAGCCTGTCCGAGGCCATGATGAAGGTGGTCCAGTTGGTCACCTACTATGCCCCCATCGCCTTCTTCGGCTTCTTTGCCGACCTGGTCGCCACCTATGGCTCTCAGATCGCGCAGGACTATGCCCGGGCTCTGGCGGTATACTATCCGCTCTGCTTCATCTACATCTTCACCGCCTTCCCGCTCTTTGCCTGGTTCGGCGGCGGCAAGGGTGCCGTGCGTGAGATGTTCCGCCACATTGCCCGGCCTGCCATTACGTCTCTGGGCACCTGCTCTTCTGTCGCTACCATTCCTACCAACATGGAAGAGGCCGAGTCTACCGGTATTTCCAAGGACGTCAGTGAGATCGTGGTCCCCCTGGGCGCCACCATGCATATGGATGGTTCCTGCTTCTCCTGCATTTTGAAGATCTCCTTCCTCTTCGGCGTGTTCGGCAAGCCCTTTGACAGCATCGGCGACATGGTGCTGATGGTGCTGGTGGCCGTGCTGTCCTCCGTGGGCATGTCCGGCGTCCCCGGCGGCGGCTACATCGGCGAATTCATCATGTGCTCGGTGTTCTTCCCCGATCAGCTGGCAGTTGCCTATCCCATCGCCATCACGCTGGGCAACCTGGTGGACCCCCCTGCCACGATGATCAATTCCTCCGGCGACTATGTGGTCTCTTACATGGTCTCCCGGTTCGTGGATGGCAAGGACTGGTTCCAGAAAGCCATGGCCGCCCGGAAAAACGCATAATGCGTCGAATTGCCTGACGCATTCTACTCAGTGCAGTGGGTGCAGAGACCGTTATCCGGTCTCTGCACCTGTTTTTATGAAAAGGCCAGTGGACGCTGCGCAAAAGGAGAGCGGATGAAATTCATCCGCTCTTCCTTTTTATCTCGTTCTGATGCAGCCAATGGACCGTCGCCGCAGATTACTTCCGCTCTTCCATCTGCTGCTTGACCATCTGTCCCATGGGAGTCGCCGCCAAACCGCCCAACGCGGTCTCCCGGAACTCCTCCGGCATCCGATGGCCCACGTCGCCCATACAGTCGATGACCTGATCCACCGGGATCCGGCTCTCAATGCCCGCCAGGGCCATGTCTGCGCAGCTGGCCGCGTTGACCGCGCCCACCACGTTCCGCTTCACGCAGGGCACTTCCACCAGTCCCGCCACAGGATCGCAGACAAGTCCCATCAGATTTTTCAGAGCCATAGCGGTGGCATGTCCGATCTGCTCCGCGCTGCCGCCCTGGATAGCTGTCAGCGTTCCCGCCGCCATGGCAGACGCCGAGCCGATCTCCGCCTGGCATCCGCCGGAGGCGCCGGCAATGCAGGCCCGATATGCGATAACAGCACCAATGCCCGCCGCCACGTACAGTCCCTGCACGATTTCCTCCTCCGGCACCCCCTGGCGATACAGGGGGATCAGGACTGCGGGCAGCACGCCGCAAGCGCCCGCCGTGGGTGCTGCCACGATCTTTCGCATACAGGCGTTGGACTCCGCCGTGCACAGGGCCAGGGTAATGACCTGACTGAGATAGTCTCCAGCCAGGGCCTTGCCGGAGGCAGCAAATTCCGCCATCCGCTGGCCGTCGCCGCCCACCAGGCCGCTGAGGGAACGGAGATCTCCCCGGTATGTGTCCACCGTTTCCAGCATGGCCTTCCAGGTCATGCGCATTTTTTCAAAGGAGGCCTCCGGAGTCACCTGGCGCTCCTCAACGTCTGTATCCTGTACGACCTTCCAAAAAGGCTTCTGGCCCTCTTGCATTTTCTCGAAGATCTCCTGCATGGAATCCAGCGCCATCTCAATCTTCCTCCTTCTCGTAGTAGGTCAGCCGCTTCACGTCCGGCAGGTCCAGGATCTTCTGGCGCACCGCCTCCGAAACCTTCTGATCGGTCTCGATCACGATCAGCGCATCACCGCCCCGGCGGTCCCGCCAAAGGCTCATAGTGGCGATGTTGATACCGGCATTAGACAGCTCCCGGGTCTCGTCAGCCACCTTGCCCGCCACGTCCTGGTGCTGGACCACCAGGGTATTGAGGTCGCCGGTAAACTGGACCTCCACGCCGTTGAGCTTGTCCACCCGAATGCGTCCGCCGCCGACAGAGGCCGCCTGGAGCATCAGTTCATTTCCATCTGCCCGCCGCAGCTTCAGCACCACCGTGTTGGGATGCGCCTCCCGCAGCTGGATCGGGTGGATATAGAAATCCAACCCCTCCTCCTTGGCCAGTTCAAAACTCTGCGGGATGCGCAGATCATCCGGCCGCATTCCCAGCAGTCCCGCCACCAGGGCCCGGTCCGTACCATGGCCCCGACCGGTTTCCGCAAAGGAACCATATAATCCGATGTCCGCTTTTACCGGGGCTCCCCCCAGCAGTGTCCGCGCCATGCGGCCGATCCGCACCGCCCCTGCGGTGTGAGAGCTGGATGGACCTACCATCACCGGTCCGAGAATGTCGAAAATATCTAACATGTCTGCTGATCCCTCCCACGTTTCTGTGAATTATAAACAGCGTATCACACCTTTGTCCATTTCTCAAGGACTTTTCAGAAAAAGTTGACCTTCATTTGCGATTCCCGTATACTGATTCCAGAACATCGGAAAGGAGCATGCCTCATGGCATCTTTGCTGCTGCGCAATATCCAAACGCTGATCACCTGCGATGAGCACGACCGGATCCTCCACAATGTGGATCTCTACTGCGAAGATGGGTTTATCAAGGCCATCGGCCCTCGCCTCCCCCAGACCGCCCATCGAACGGTGGATGCCAGTCACTGCTGGTGCTACCCCGGACTGATCAACACCCACCATCACCTCTATCAGATCTTCTCCCGCAACCTGCCTCAGGTCCAGGGGCTGGAACTGTTTGACTGGCTGACGGCTCTGTACGAGATTTGGAAGGGTCTGGACGAGGAGGTCATCCGCCTTTCCACGCTGACAGGATGCGGAGAACTGCTCAAGTACGGCTGCACCACCTGCTTTGACCACCACTATGTCTTTCCCGCAGGCGCCGGAGATCTGATCGGCACCCAGCTGGAGGCTGCGGATACTCTGGGTATCCGAATGTTTGCCTCCCGGGGCAGCATGGACCTCTCCCGGAAGGACGGCGGACTGCCGCCGGACAGCGTGGTGCAGACCGTGGATGAGATCCTGCAGGATTCCCGCCGCGTCCTGGAGCAGTATCACGATCCCCGCCCCGGCTCTATGCATCAGATCGCCCTGGCTCCCTGCTCTCCCTTCTCCGTCAGCGGAGAACTTCTGCGGCAAAGCGCTCTGCTGGCCCGTCAGTACGGCGTCCGGCTCCACACCCACCTCTGTGAGACAAAGGACGAGGAGCATTACACGCTGGAGCACTACGGCGTCCGGCCACTGGAGTATATGGCCTCTCTGGGGTGGACAGGCCCGGATGTCTGGTACGCCCACGGCATCCACTTCAACGACGAGGAGCTGCGGGAGCTGGCCCGGACCGGCACCGGCGTGGCCCACTGTCCCATTTCCAACATGAAGCTCTCCTCCGGTGTGGCCCGCATCCCGGAAATGTGCAAACTGGGCGTACCCGTGGGCCTTGCGGTAGACGGCTCCGCCTCCAACGACGGTTCCTCCTTACTGGAAGAGCTGCGGGTGGGGTACCTGCTGCATCGGCTCATCTCCAGTGAGCAGGCCCCTACGGGCTACGAAATGCTCAAGCTCGCTACCCGGGGCAGCGCCCGGCTGCTGGGCCGGGAGGACATTGGCAGCCTTGCCGAGGGCAAATGCGCAGATCTGTTTATGGTGGATGCCCGGCGGCTGGAACTGGTGGGCTGCTCGGAGAGCCCTGCGGATGTACTGGCTACCGTGGGACTGCGGGGGCCTGTGGACCTGACGGTAGTCCACGGAAAAGTGGTGGTGGAGGACGGTCATCTCACCACCATCGACGAAGCAGCCATAGCGGAAAAAGCCCAGTCCTGCTGTGCCGCATACCTAGCAAACGCCTGAGTTTTTCTGGTCGGGTCGGCAGTTTCCATCCCCAGCCATCGTTCCGGTCTCATTTTTGTGAAAAAACCGGCTGTGCCTGATGACACAGCCGGTTTTTTATCTTTCATCCTCGTCAGGCAGTACCTGTACTGCAGCGCCAAGCACTCCGTCGCCGATATACACACTGAGGGTCCCGTCGATCTCTCCCTCCCAAATGTGATCATAGTTGGGTAATGCCGCCGTCAGCTTTTCCCGGACCAGCGCCATACCCTCCGGCGCGCCGCCATTGGCTACCACCAGATTGTAGCGGCGATGATCGCCGCACGCCTTTACCGCCAGCTCCACCAGTTTGTCGATCACCTGATTCCGCCCCCGGACCTTTGCCACAGAGGTCAGCTGCCCATCCTCCGCAAATGTGAGGATGGGCTTGATCTGGAGCAGCATCCCGGCAGTTGCGGTAACCTTTCCGATCCGTCCGCCCTTGCGCAGATATTCCAGCGTATCCACAGAAAAGAAGGGGTAAGACCCTGCAATCAGCTGCGGTACCCGCTTCTCGGTCAGCTCTGTCCAGCCCATGCCGTCACGAATATCCTGGGCAAGCTGTAAAAGCGTCAGCCCCTGTCCCAGCGAACCGCTCTTGGAGTCAAAGGCACAAAGCGGCATATCCGCGTATTCCTCCGCCAAGCGCACCAGATTATAGGTCCCGGACAAGCCGCTGGAGAGCATCACGGCGATCACGCCGTCATATCCGTCCTCCCGGATCTTTTTCAGGAGCTCTGCCAGACTCTCCGTAGACGGCAGGGAGGTCTGCGGCAGCTCTCCCCGGTGAAGGCGCTGATAAATGTCCTTACCGCAAATATTCACACCGTCCAGGTACTCACCGTCCTCACAGAGAATCCGCAGCGGCAGCACATAGATGTGATTCTCCGCCGCCAGCTGCGGAGAAAGGTCCGCACAGGAGTCAGTCAGCAGTGCAATCTTTTGTGGGATCATAGTACATCTCCATATTTTTACAAAATGTTAACGTCTATTGGAGTATTATTACATGTTTCCCACAAAACTGCAAGAGGAATACTATAAAACCGTTTTTTGAGATGGTGTTCCCTTCCGCGGGTCCAGCCGTTCATTCGAAACCAGCACGATGGGAGACCTTTTCCGGTTTTACCAAAACCAAACCAAAAGCATGCAGAAAATCCGTTGACGGGATTTGCCCAGCAGTCCTATAATAGGGAAATCACCAATCCGAATTTTCTGACAGATGGGAGAAAGCCATGCAGATGACACGCAGATTCGATCTGATCACCTTTGATTTGGACGGCACCATGCTGGATGACGAGTGGGCCCATGGGGAAGCAAACCGCCGGATGGGCCAGCGCCTTGGTATCGACCATACCCAGCTCGGTCCTATGACAGGCTATTCAGTCCGGATGCGCTGGCAGGAACTGTGCAGATGTACAGGCCGGAATCTGGATGTGGAACAGCTGGCGGAGGAGCATTTCCGCCTGACACTGGAGGTCATAAAGGAGGCCGGGATCCCGGAAGCTCCGGGCCTGACCGCCACCCTGCGCGCGCTGAAGGAGGACGGCTACTCCATTGCCGTGGTCTCCTCTTCTGACGAGTGGTTTGTCCGGGAGGTCACCGACCTGCTGGGACTGACCTCCTATCTGGATTTCTTTGTCACCCAGAATCAGGTACTGCGGCTCAAGCCAGATCCGGAGAGTTACCTGACCGCCCAGAGGCTCGCCGGCGTTCCCGCCCACCGGGCACTGGGCATAGAGGACAGCACTCCCGGCTGTCAGGCTCTGCGCCGGGCAGGGATGTACAGCGTCGGCTTTTTGAACGGCGGGAAAAATACGCAGGCGCTGGAGGATACGGATGCCGCCAGTGACCAGATGGAGGAGCTTTTATCCCTTTTATAAAATTGCATCTGGATTTCCACGCAGCGGGCCGGCTTTTGCCGGCCCGCTTTTTTGCATCCATTTTCCGATTTCCCCGTCAATGCTTGATTTTCTTTTCACGTTGGACGGTCCTTCTTTACATTCCTCCGCCGTACCGCTGCACGGTCGCAGCCACACCACCAGCCCGGTTGTCCTTCAGGGTTGCGGATTTCTGTGCGTCCCATCCCACCAGAGATATGCCCATACCGCAAAGTTTGTGGAAATACACGGAAATGACCGGGTCCGGGATCTTCTGTCTACTTTTTACAAAGATTCGGTGTCGCACTTAACAGCCGCCCGGTATACTGTGCGCTGTTCACTGAAACGAGAAAAATTCAATCGTCGAGAACCCCAATGTTCGGAAAGGAGCCCCATGGCAGCACTTCGTATCGCACATCTTTCAGATCTCCACGTTCTGCGGGACTATTACGGTTCCATGCTGGATCGGGAGCCTCTGCGCCAGCCCGTTCCCCCGGTAGAGTACTTTCTCACCGGCCTGCGGGAGGCCGTGGCAGCCAAGCCCGACCTGATCGTCCTGACCGGCGATCTGGTACACGAAGGAACGGTGGAAGACTATCAATATCTGCGCCAGCTCATTGAACGGGAACGCTGCGGAATCCCGGTGATCCCCGTGCTGGGCAATCACGACTTCAAGTCCTGCTTCTACCGCGGTTATCTGGGCGAAGACCGCACCGGCCGCTACAACTGCAAATATGAGATCGGCGGCTATCGCTTCTTGGTCCTGGACACCGCTACGGAGCGCAACGGCTGCGGCAGCATCACCGATGAGCAGGTGGCCTGGCTGACGGAAGAGTTGAAAACCCCCGCTCCCCAGGGGACGATCCTGCTGGGCCACCACCCGCTGGAAAGCCAGCAGGCCTGGTTCCACACAGATTACCCCGCCGCGCTGGAGGAAGTTTTGAAAAACAGCGATGTCTTTGCCTATCTCTGTGGTCACGCCCACTATGCCGAGACCCGCACCGTGCTGGGCATACAGCAGATCACTGCGGAATCCTTTGCTTTCGGCGTGGAAACCGTCAGCTCCACAGAGGTCATTTACACAGAGACCCGGGGCTACAATACCTGCTGGGTGGACGGGCGCCATGTGATCATGCATCCCCATCAGGTCTTTCCCTTTCACCCCCAGATCTGCCGGATCCCGTTTTAAGGACTGCGCAGCTCCGTAAGCAATCCATCTACATTGATTTTCAGGAGGAAACAAACCCATGTCTTACAAAAAACGTGCAATCGCGGCCGTACTTTCCGCCGCACTGATGCTCACGGCACTCACCGGCTGCGGCAGCACCGCCTCTGCCGACAGCGGTGATGACGGCAAGGTCAAGATTCAGTACTGGCACATCAACAGTGAAAACCAGGGCGGTGCCACGGTGCAGGAGTTCATCGATGAATTCAACGCCAGCCAGGATAAAATCGAGGTAGAAGGCCGCTTCAACAGCAGCTATGACGAGCTTCTGAAAAACCTTCAGGCCGATACCGCCGCCGGCAATGCACCTTCCATCGTCCAGGTCTCCTGGTCCAACATTGAGTACTTCCCTGCCAACTTCTCCTACATCAGCCCGGAGGAGGTCATTTCCAATTACTTCCCCGAGGACGAGACCTTCCTCACCGACACCTTTGACGAAAGCATCCTGAACCTGGCCCGGAACAGCGAGGGCACCCTGGCCGGCGTTCCCTACTCCATCTCCAACCCTGTGCTGTTCTACAACGCAGACCTGCTGCGGGAGGCCGGTCTTTCCGAGGACGGCCCCCAGAACTGGGATGAGTTCGTCTCCTTCGCCAAGACCGTCAAGGAAAAAACCGGCAAATACGGTGCCTATCTCCAGGAGGGTGACACCTGGGTCCTGCAGGCGGTGCTGGAATCCGGCGGCGCTTCCATGCTGACCCGGGACGGCGACACCGCCACCGCCACCTTCAACTCCGAAAAGGGCAAGGCGGCCATGCAGTCCTATGCCGACATGGTACTCACCGATGAGTCTGCCGTGCATCTGACAAATCTGGACGACGGCCTGAAGGCCTTCAACGACGGTGAGGTCGCCATGTGCATCTGCTCCATCGCCAAGGCCACCAACATCATCAACTCCGCCAACTTTGACGTCCGCTCCACCACCTTCCCCACCTTTGACGGTGAAGACCGCGCTGTCCCTGCCGGCGGCTGCTATCTGGCCATCACCGCCCAGGAGGAAGAAGAGCAGAAGGCCGCCTGGGAGTTCATCAAGTTCCTGTGCAGCGACGATAACGCCGCCAAGTGGGTGGCCGGCACCGGTTACGTTCCCTCCACCAAGGGCGCTGAGAACTCTCAGATCCTCAAGGACTACCTGGAGCAGAATCCCCTCATGCAGGCGGCCATGGATCAGCGCGCCGATGCTGTACAGTGGACTGCGTGGCCCGGCTCCGCGCTGGAGGCTCAGCAGGCGCTGATCGACATGCGCGATCAGATCCTGGGCGGCACCAAGGATGTTTCCACCGCCATGGATGAATGCCAGGCCAAGGTGCAGGGCTTCATCGAAGACTAAGCCCCGCATGTAAGAAACGGAGGGCTCTGCAATTCTTGCAGAGCCCTCTTGAAAAAAGGAGAGGTTGATTTTTGAGCAATCCGTTTTCCGCTGGTGCCGCCGCTTTGGACGCCCGCGGCCGGCTGCGTCCCCATACCCGCAGCGGACGCCTGACGCCCTATCTCCTGCTGGCACCGGCCACCGTACTCTTTGCAGTCTTTATGTTTTACCCCCTGCTCTATACCCTGTATCTGAGCTTTTTCGACTGGAACATGACCCGCCCCACCAAGGAATTTGTGGGATTTGAAAACTATATCTCGGTCTTTACCGACCCCAACTTCGGGAAAATCATGGGCAACACGGCGCTGTACATCTTGCTTTTGCTGCTCTTTGACTTTGCGGCCCCCTATGTGTTCTCCTTCATTTTGTCTTTCGTGGTCCAGAAGGGGAAGAACTTCTACAAAAGTTCTATTTTCCTGCCCAGCGTCATTTCCCTGGTGGTAGGCACTATGATCTTCGTGTGGCTGCTCAATCCCATCTCCGGTCCGGTGTCTGCCATAGCCAAGGCGTTAGGGTTGACGGTCCCCATCTGGAGCAATACCCAGGGTCTGGTGATCGTGGTACTGAGCATCATTACCAGCTGGAAGATTTTCGGCTATAACTTCATCGTGGTGATGGCCGGCGTCTCCAGTGTTCCGCTGGAGGTGGTGGAGGCTGCCCGGCTGGACAATATCCCCACCTGGCGCATCTTTTTGAATATCGTTGTCCCCATGAGCAGCTCCACCGGCATTTATGTGCTGATTCTCTCCATCGTCACCGGTATGCAGCAGATCTTTACTCCCATCAACATGGTCACGAAAGGCGGCCCCGACAACGCCAGCACCAACCTCATCTACGCTGTCTACGACCAGGCCTTCGGCTTTTTCAAAACCGGCACTGCTTCCGCCTACGCGATTTTGATGATGCTGCTGTTTGGATTTTTACTGTTCTTAGAGTTCAAGTTTGTGGAGAAGAGTGTGTATTATGAAAACTAAACCCGCGGTTTCGGTAAGCCGGGCAAGCCTGTGGCATATCCCGCTGGCCTTCCTGGTGTCAATGGCCCTGGTCCCGGTCCTGTTCGCGCTGCTGTACTCCTTCAAGTCCCTGCAGAGCATTTACGGCGACGCAGGACTGTTCACCAGCGGTTTCACCTTGGATAACTACCGGGAAATCGCCCGGCAGCTGCCTATCGTGCAGATCACCCTGAACACGCTGACGGTAGCGGTTCTGGTGACCGCCTGCAAGCTGCTCACCAGTATTCTTGCGGCGTATGCCTTTGTCTTTACCTCCTTCCGGGGAAAGACCGTGCTGTACTTCCTGCTCATCAGCACCATTTTTATTCCCTTTACCGTCACCATGATCCCCAACTACATCACGGTCTCCAAGCTGAATCTGTTCGACAGTGTTCTGGGCATCGTGCTGCCCCAGCTGGCGGACGCCACCGGCATTTTCCTGCTGCGGCAGACCATGCGCTCCATTCCCAAGTCCCTTATTGAGATTGCGGAGCTGGACGGCATCAGCCGCATGCGGACACTGCGGGACATCATCCTTCCCATCTGCCGTCCCTCCATCGTGGCCACCGGCATCATCTTCTTCATCAACTCCTGGAACGAGTATGTCTGGCCCACGCTGATCCTGCGCAGCAAGGAAAATTATACCCTCTCCCTGGCCATGCAGCTGTTCAGCAGTTCTGAGGCCGGCACGGAATTTACCACCGTCATGGCCATGGCCGTGATCTCCATGCTGATCCCCGTCGTACTGTATCTGATCTTCCAGCGCTATATCATGAGCACCTTTGCCTCTTCCGGCATCAAGGGCTGAACGAGAAAGGACACCTTTTATGTCTGATAAAAATACGATCGTTTTTGACCATGTGGAAAAGACCTACCAGAAAAATCCCGTCATCCGGGACCTGAACCTGACGATCCCTGCCGGCCAGCGGCTGATCCTTCTGGGTCCCTCCGGCTGCGGCAAGTCCACCACGCTGCGGATGATCGCCGGTCTGGAGGAGATCACCGGCGGTGAACTGCGGATGGGCGGCCGCCGGGTAAATGAGGTGCCTTCCGGCAAGCGGGACATTGCTATGGTATTCCAGAACTACGCCCTCTACCCCCACATGACGGTGCGGGAGAACATCACCTACGCCCTGCGGGTCCACAAGCTGGACCGGGCGGAACTGGAGACCCGCCTGCACTCGGTCCTGGAGATCCTGGGCCTGGAACCCTATGTCCAGCGCAAGCCCCGGGAGCTCTCCGGCGGCCAGCGCCAGCGGGTGGCCCTGGCCCGGGCGCTGGTAAAGCAGTCCCGGTATCTGCTGCTGGATGAGCCTCTTTCCAACCTGGATGCCCAGCTGCGGGTGCAGGCCCGCAAGGAACTGGTGAAGATCCACGATCTCTACCAGCAGACCTTTGTCTACGTCACCCACGATCAGGTGGAGGCCATGACGGTGGGCCAGCGGGTGGCATTGATGAACCAGGGCGTTCTGCAGATGGTGGATACTCCCTACCGGGTCTATAACCGCCCCGCCAACATCTTCACGGCCAAGTTTATCGGCTCTCCCTCCACCAACATTCTGGACGCCGACTGGGCGGACGGTGTATTGCATGTCCAGGGCCAGCAGATCCGGCTGCCGGACTGCTGGAGTTGGCTGGCAGAGCGCAGCGGCGAGCACGAGCTTTGTCTGGGCATCCGCCCCGAGCACATCCGTCTGCAGGCTGGCCGCACGGAAAACGGCCTCACCGGCACACTGCGCTATGTGGAGGATTACGGCAACAAGCGGGGCATCTATGTGGATGTCGGCGGCACGGAAGTGGTGTGCATGTGCGACCGGGTCCCCTGCGCTCCCGGTGAGACGGTCTCCTTCCAGCTGGACAGCGACCACCTGCACCTGTTCAGCCGCACCACCACCAATTCCCTGGGCTATCCTGATGAGGTCACGGAGTCTGATGACGCCCAGTGGGATTCCCGGGAAGAACTTCTCTCTTACGGCACCAGTGCCTGATGTCCGGTGCGTTTTTCCCCATGTTTGAAAAAGGAGCGGTCCGCAAGTTGCGGACCGCTCCTTTTAAGACGTTTTCGGTCGGGCAGCGTGGTAGCCCCTCCTTTTCGTTCCCGGCTGCACTTCCCGCAGGAACAGATTCTCCGGCGTGTTACACCGTTTCCCCGTCCAGGTTCTCCGATTCCTGGCCGCTTTCCCGGTAGCGGTTCATGATCTGGGAGAACAGCGCGCCGGTGACAGGCGGCGTGTAGGTGACCGCATTGGCACCTGCCCGGATGGTGCGCAGGATGCTCTCCTCAGTGGGACCGCCGGTAGCAATAATGGGCACGCTGGGGAAATCCCGGCGGATCTCCGCCACGATCTCCGGGGTACGGGCAGCACCGGAAACGTTGAGGAAATCCGCGCCGGCGGCCAGCCGTCCTGCGATGTCGGTGTGCTCGGACACCACGGTGATGACCACCGGAATATCCACCTCGTTTTTGATCTCACGGATCACCTCGTTGGAGGTGGGGGCATTGAGCACTACGCCATAGGCACCCTGATGCTCCGCCTGGACCGCCAGGCGGACGGAACGGGCCCCGGTGGTGATGCCGCCGCCCACGCCCACAAACACCGGCACGTCACTGACAGAAATGATGGCCTGGGCAATGACCGGCTGAGGAGTGAAGGGGTAGACGGCGATGATGGCGTCGGCGTTGATGTTTTTGATGATGGCCACGTCTGTGGAAAAGGCCAGGGACTTGATCCGCCGCCCGAAGATGCGGATGCCGCTGCACTCACTGATACAAGCAGGCAGCATCAGCGAGTGGCTGCGCAGGGTACCGGTGTAGCTGGGGACAATCTTTGCCATAGGAAGCTCCTTTCCGGGGCAACTCCGGCGGCAGGCGATGTGCCATACCGCCTCTTGCGTTCTGATGGAAACTCGTTATACTGGAAGTGAAAGGAAGTGATGGGATGGACCGCTTTTCCATAGTTGTAGGAGACATCACGCAATCCGATGCGGAGGCCATCGTCAACGCGGCCAATCCGACCCTTTTGGGGGGCGGAGGTGTTGACGGCGCCATCCATGCCGCTGCCGGGCCGGAACTGCTGGCAGAGTGCCGGACGCTGGGCGGCTGTGAACCGGGACAGGCCAAGCTGACCCGGGGCTACCGCCTGCGCTCCCGCTACATTCTGCACACACCGGGCCCCGTCTGGCAGGGCGGCGGCATGGGAGAACCGGCGATCCTCGCCTCCTGCTACCGCTCCTGCCTCACTCTGGCAGCGGAGCACAACATCCGCACACTGGACTTCTCCTCCATCTCCACCGGCATCTACGGCTATCCGCTGCCGCTGGCCGCCACAGTGGCACTGCGGACCATCATGGCGTTTTTGGCGGACCATCCCATCCCGGATCGGGTGCGGATGGTCTGTCACAGCGAAGCGGCCGCCGCGGTGTACCGTCAGACCTGGAATCTCTGGTACGCGGAAGAAAAGGATCAGAGGCTGTAACCTGCTTTGGAAAAAGCGGCGCCGCTTTGCGGCGCCGTTTTTTTACGCCTGAAACATCGGGGTAGAGAGGTAGCGCTCGCCGCTGTCCGGCAGCAGCGCCACGATGGTCTTGCCCTGATTTTCCGGCCGGCGGGCCAGCTCCGCTGCCGCCCACACGGCGGCCCCGGAGGTGATGCCCACCAGGATCCCCTCTCGTCTGGCCAGGGCACGCCCCGTCTCGTAGGCGTCCTGATCCGTGACGGTCAGGATCTCGTCCAGAATTCCCCGGTCCAGGTTCTCCGGCACGAAATTGGCTCCGATCCCCTGCAGGCCGTGAGGGCCGGCATGGCCCTGTGTCAGCAGCGGAGAGGAGGCGGGTTCCACCGCCACGATCTTTACGTTGGGGTTTTGCTCTTTGAGGTACCGGCCTACGCCGCTGATGGTACCGCCGGTGCCCACACCGGCCACAAAGATGTCCACGCCTCCCTCGGTATCCTCCCAGATCTCCGGCCCGGTGGTGCGGTAGTGGGCCTCGGGATTGGCGGGGTTGTCGAACTGTCCGGCGATAATGCTGCCGGGGGTCTCCCGATGCAGCGCTTCAGCCTTGGCCACGGCACCTGCCATACCTTCGCTGCCGGGAGTGAGCACGATCTCCGCCCCGTATGCGGCAATGAGGCTGCGCCGCTCCACGCTCATGGTGTCCGGCATGGTGAGGATCACATGGTATCCCAGGGCAGCGCCCACGGCGGCAAGTCCAATCCCGGTGTTTCCGGAGGTAGGTTCAATGATGGTGGCGCCGGGAGCGAGTTTTCCCTCCGCCTCCGCCCGGGCGATCATGTTGGCAGCCACCCGGTCTTTGGCGCTGCCGGCGGGATTTTTGCATTCCAGTTTTGCCAGGAGCGTGG
>ERZ827037.2131-NODE-2131-length-17948-cov-10.213827_pt1 | contig 17948 bp, 16 predicted proteins | sample MGYA00519924_ERZ827037 | MGnify/ENA primary metagenome ERZ827037 (study PRJEB31778, sample SAMEA3449250) | human gut metagenome | biome: human gut; feature: human-associated habitat; material: faeces | place: United Kingdom | collected 2010/2012 ...
AGCAATGAACAATTTGGAGAAGAAAATGAAGCGATCAAAGCTATTGCCGATATCCCTGCACTGGAAAAGGCAGCCCATACATTCGCTTCTCTTTTGCAAGAAGGAGCTATCAAAAAAGATATCTCTATACTTTTTATGGGAATGAAAGAAGCTGAAGCTGTAAAACTTTTTGCCAACACTTACCTCGCCCTGCGCGTAAGCTATTTCAATGAATTAGATACATACGCAGAGGTGAAAGGTTTGGACTCACAAGCCATTATTCAGGGTGTAGGCTTAGATCCCCGTATCGGTACGCACTACAACAATCCGAGTTTTGGATATGGTGGCTATTGTCTGCCGAAAGATACGAAGCAGCTGTTAGCCAATTACCAAGACATCCCTCAAAATATGATGAGCGCGATTGTCGAGAGTAACCGGACACGAAAGGATTTCATTGCCGACCAAGTGTTGCATAAGGCGGGGTATTATAGTTATAGTGACCGAAATGGTTTCAATCAAGCGAATGAGAAAGAATGTGTCATTGGTATTTATCGTCTGACGATGAAATCGAATTCCGACAATTTCCGCCAGAGTGCCATTCAGGGAATCATGAAACGCATTAAGGCTAAAGGTGCAACAGTTATTATTTATGAACCTACATTAGAAGATGGAACAACATTCTTTGGAAGCAAAGTAGTAAATAATTTGAACGTTTTCAAACAACAAAGCCATGCCATCATTGCGAATCGTTATGATGAGTGTTTGGATGATGTTCAGGAGAGGGTTTATACGAGAGATATTTTTGGAAGGGATTGAGTAATTGGAAATAACAGTTTAGTATTGTGTTTCGAATTTTTATTAGTGCCTATTTATATTATTGATTATGAAAGTGCTACAAATCAATGCTGTTTATGAATATAGCAGTACGGGTAGAACAACAACTGAATTACATAAATATCTTTTATCAAAAGGAATAGAGTCTTTTGTGGCTGCAAATAATGTAGAAGATAGTGATTGTTTTATAAAACTATCTTCTAAAATATCACTGCGTTTACATAGTTTGTTGTCTCATATAACAGGTAAGCAAGGATATTTTTCCTATTTATCGACAAAACGGCTTCTAAAGAAGATGGATGTTATTAGACCTGATGTCGTTCATCTTCGAGTATTGCATTCAAATTGTATAAATCTTCCATTACTTTTAAGATATCTTGCTAAACATAAAATTCCAACAGTATTAACGCTTCATGATTGTTGGTATTTTACAGGACATTGCTGTTATTTTACAGATTCGGGTTGTGAGAAATGGAAGACTGGGTGTGGAAGTTGTTGTGATTTAAAAACTTGGAATTCGAGTTGGATATTCGATAACAGTAAAGAAAATTTAGCAGATAAAAAAAAGTTGTTTGAAGCGATTCCTAAAGTAGCTGTGATAGGTGTATCAGATTGGGTTACAGGGTTTATCAATGAGTCTATATTGAAGCAATCATATATTATTAAGCGTATATATAATTGGATAGATTTGAGTAAGTTTTTCCCTCATAAAACTGATATTCGGAAAAAACTTAATGTAGAAACAGATTTTGTTGTTCTAGGTGTTGCACAAAACTGGTTTTCTTCAAAAGGAATAAATGATATAAAGGAATTGGCAAAATCTAGACCTAATTATAAATTTCTGTTAGTAGGACATGTTTTTGCAGAATCTTTGCCGCTTCCCCCCAATATTATAGCAGTAGGGACTGTAACTTCAAGTCAGGAATTATCTGATTATTATGCTAGTGTAGATGCCTTTATAAATCCATCTATACGGGAAACATTTGGAAAAGTAACGATTGAGGCTATGGCATGTGGAACACCTGTTGTTGCTTATGGTTTGACTGCCACACCTGAGCTTATTAATAATAAAACGGGATTTGTCTGTGAATACAAGGATTACGATTCAATGATTAAAGGTTTAGACACTATATATAAAAAAGGAAAAACATCTTATTCTCAAGCTTGTATTGATTTTGTCAAATCAAACTTTGAACAAAGTAAACTTATGAATGACTATGTTCAACTTTATAATGAACTGATATGATATTTTCATTGACAAGAAAAGATTGTAATTGGAAAAATATTTTACTGTTTTTTCTACCTTTCTTTTACCTTTATATTAAGGTAATCAGTTCATATATATCTTTAATTTCAACAGGGAAAGCTGAAGGACGAGCTAGTTATATTATACTTTTTACTTTTATAGGGTTTATTCTTATGAAAGGAAGGAAAATTAATAGAACGATAGCGAGTGCAGTTATCTTTACATTATATATGATGATTTATCCTCTTTTGGAGGGTGATGACATAGTAGCTTCTATGGCTAGTTATATTATATGGCCAGTTGTGTTTTATATTACATATAATATGAATTATAAAAATAAGGATGTCACGGTTATTGGTTATCTTGGAGCTTTTACTTGTAATATTACGGCATATTTATATATTACATTAACCAATATGGGAGTATATTCTTTGATGGATCAAAATAATGCTATTGCAGGATATAATTCTATATATTATGTTTTATTAGCCTTCCCTTTTGTTTTCCTAATAAAAAATAAGATACATATTTTATTATTGGCTATATTACCATTTCTTTCTTTTATTGCTTCAACAAAAACTACTTGTATTTTATCTTTCGTAGTGATTTTATGCTATTATTTTTATGCTACAATAAGAGATATGAGGTTGTCAAGAAAATTATTTTTAATAGTTGGAGCAATCATATCTTTGATTTCCAGTTTTTATTTTTTTGATTTTTCAGAAGTAATATCCTCATTACAAGAAGATATGGGATCGGGGGGTAATGGTAGATCAGATATAGCTATTCAAATTTTGGATAGATTCTTTAATCAATCATCATTTTTTGAAGTATTATTGGGACATGGTGCAGGAGCCGTTGGAAAGGCTTTAAATATTGGAGCTCACAATGATTTCCTTGAGACTCTTTATAATTATGGATTATTTGGAATAGGCTTCTTTTTACTCTTTTGGTATAATCTTGTAAGAAATATTAAATTATTTAGATACAACTTAGATAATAAGAAAGCTTATATTATTTCTTTAGTTGTATTTCTATTTTGTTGTATGGCTAGTAAATTGTTAGGAACACAGATTCAAATGATTTTACTTGCAATGTTTTGGGGAGTAGTTTTAAAACAAATTGAAACAAAAGCATGAAAATAGCATTAATAGTGGCTTCTGAGCGCCCAATTCCAGCGACTAAAGGAGGTGCTACACAAACTATGATGACTCATCTAATCGATGTGAATGAAGAAAACGGTGAGCATGAATTTGTCGTGTTTAGTTATTTTGAACCATTGGCATATGAAAAATCAAAGGTATATCAACATACCTTGTTTCATTATTATACGCCATCTGTAAGAAGAGATAATCTTCAATGTTTATTTTGGAGAGTAATGCGTAAATTCACTTCTGAATATGTGTTTCTACGATCTAATTTTATAAAATGGTGTGCTAGCATAATTAATAGTGAACATTATGATGTGGTTATTCTTGAAGGACAATGTTTTCACGTACAATATATGCGTCAGTTGTATAGAGGGAAACTGATTCTTCATATGCATATTGATCGCCTTAATAAGGAACTTAAGAGTACGAAACGGATTATTGATAGTTGTGATGGTATTTTTGCTATTAGCGAATTTTGTAAACGAAGAATGACGGAGGTTGTTTCAACTGCTTCTGAAAAGATTTTAGTTGTAAAGAATACCGTCGATACAGATAAATTTTCTTGTAAAGGTCGTGAAAATTCATCTTTGGCAATCCGTAATATGGTGTGTTTGAATTCTAAACAAAAACTCATATCTTATTGTGGTCGGATAGACCAGACAAAGGGTGTATTGGAATTGGTCAAGTCAATGATATTACTAAAAGACCCAAATCTTAAATTAATGATCATAGGAAGTAGTGTTTATGCAGGTAGTAAAAAGAATGAGTACATTCTAAAAGTAGAAAAAGAAGCTGATAAAATTTGTGGAGGCGTATTTTTTACAGGTTACATTGATCAATCTGAATTACCTAATTATATATCAGCAAGTGATATATCTATCGTCCCTTCAATATGCTATGAAGCTGCTGGAAATGTGACGATAGAGGCTTTGGGATGTGAAGTTCCTGTTATAGCTTCATCACAAGGCGGGATTCCTGAGTACGCGGAAACATCAGCCTGTCGTCTTGTTGATTATAATGATTGTTTTGTAGAGAACTTGGCTAAGGAGATCCATGAACTTGCTTATAATAATGAAATGTATTTATCATTAAAGTCTCATACTCGTGAGGTTGCTATTAAGTATAATAAATACAACTACTATAAAAACTATATTAATGCTGTAAGTAAAATATTAAATCGATGAAAATAGGAATACTGACATTTCATACAGCACATAATTATGGTGCTATGCTTCAAGCTTATGCACTCGTGTATTATTTGAAACAACAAGGACATGATACTGAAATAATTGATTATAAAGCGGAGTTTAACGAGAAGCGTTTTGCGAAAAAAACAATCAGTCATTTTCTTAATATTCGCGAAATCTATAATATTATATTTAGAAATGGCTATCAGAAACCTTGCCCTGAAGCATTTAAAGACTTTTATGATAATTATCTTATAAAGTCAACGCGAAGTTATTCTAAGGATGAATTAAAGCTTGCTGGAACTAAGTATGATAGGATTGTTGCAGGGAGTGATCAGGTTTGGAATTTGGCATGTACAGATGGTGATGATGCCTATTTCTTACCATTTGTATCTGATGATAAAAGATATTCCTATGCGGCAAGTATGGGGATAAATCAGATCCCAGAACCTCAAAAAGAACGTTTGACAGATTATTTACAACATTTCAATTGTATATCTGTACGAGAAAAAGAAGCTGTTGGAATTGTTAAATCACTTACAGGTAAAGAGGCCGTACAGACAATTGATCCGACTTTATTGTTAACAAAAGAACAATGGGCAGAAATTGCTGATTATAGTCGTTGTCCTTCTGATAAATATCTTCTTATTTATCTTATGAGTGAGGATAGAGAACTTCTTACATTTGCAGAACGATATGCTAAAGCCCATTGTTTAAAAATAGTATATATTAGTCAGCGTCTGTTTAAATATATTAACGCTTCTTACCTTAAAGACGTTACTCCTAATCAATGGTTAGGATTGTTTCTTAATGCAGAAGTAATTGTTACCAATTCTTTCCATGGATCTGCATTTGGTATCAATTTTGGTAAAGACTTATTTATTAAATTTATTCATAGAAGTATAGCAAATAGCCGTTTGCAAACACTGGTTGATGATTATAATTTATCAGGACATTTGCTAAAAAATGATCATGATTTTGTAAGACAAGAAAAAGTTGATATAGATAAAATTTCTGATGCTTTAAAAAAGTATCGAAAACTATCCTATGAGTATATATCTAATTATTTGTTGAAATAGCGTATAATATGAATCCACTTATTTCGGTTGTTATACCAGCATATAATTGTCAAGACACTTTAAAACGCGCAATTGACAGTGTTATTAATCAATCTTATGATAATATAGAGATAATCGTCGTTGATGATGGAAGTACAGATGCTACTCCATCTCTTTGCGATCAGATTGCTGAAAGTGATGATCGTATTCGTGTGATACATAAAAAAAATGGCAGGCAAGCAAGTGCTCGCAATGCGGGATTAAAGGTTTGTAAAGGTGAGTATGTATTATTTCTAGATAGTGATGATGAATTACAGATTAATTGTTGTAAAATTGTCACTAAACAATTATCTGTAAATCCAGATTTTGTCTTATATGGTTTTAATGTTTATAAGAATAATAAACTACTGCGTACTCCTAATCCAGGAAATGCCTTATATAAAAGTGATCATTGGGAAATATTTAGGGAACACTTGAAATTTCTTATGCCTTCACCGTGTAATAAATTGTATAAAAGAAGTTATATAAAATACTATTTTGATGAGAACTGCGTCCATGGTGAGGATGGAATTTTTAATTACATGAATTTTAGGAAAGGAACGATTGTTCAAGCAATAGAAGATTGTTTATATAACGTACATTTAGATAATGAGAATTCTGTGAATAAATCTTTTAAAATAGGAAGGCTTCGTGATGGGATTAAAAGTGCATATATAAAAAGAAATTGTATTATACATATATTTGGAGAAAATGAAACACAAGATAGTTGTCTGTTGGAATTTTGGGATACTGTTTTGGGTGATATATTCTCTTGTTGTTCGTTTATGACGAAAAGAAATGCGCTGAAAGAAATTAATAATAATATTGATTTGATACTTGAAGAGGATTTAAATAGTGATTTTAATTCATCTAGGATGTATTTAAAACCATTGAAATACTTTATAAGAAATAGATATGTTGGTATTTGTTATTTTTACTGTAAATTAATTCAATATCTAATTCGAGTTGTAAAGCTTTTAAAATAAATTATTTATGAATTCAAGTAGAACAATTAATACAGTTAAGAATTTAGGGATTGGAGCGGGTACTCAAATAATTTCTTTATTATTATCTTTTATAACTAGAACTGTATTTGTTGTCACTTTAGGAAATGAATATCTTTCTGTTAATGGTTTATTTACTAATATTTTAACTTTATTGTCATTTACTGAATTAGGGATTGGTTCTGCTATTATTTATAGTCTTTATAGACCTTTGGCTTTGGGTGATAGAGAACAGGTTTGTAAACTTATCAATCTATTTTCTATAGCATATCGTTATATTGCAATAGCGATATTACTTTTAGGGCTCTGTGTTGTCCCTTTTTTGAGTCAAATTATATCAGATGTACCAGACGTTAAGGAGAATATTTCATTATTATATATTTTGTTTCTGTTAAATACGGTATGTTCTTATATTTGGGGTTATAAAAAATCCCTTTTAATTGCTGATCAGAAAAACTATGTTGTCATTACTATTCATACTGTATTAAATATATTACTTGTCTGTCTGCAAGTATTTATGTTATATTTAACTCATAATTTCATTCTTTATCTTTTGGCTTTCATAGGAATTACATTATTAAATAATATCTTGACAACCATTTATGTGAATAAAAAGTATAGTTGGATTGTTGAGTATGAATTTATGAAACTCAAAGTAGAAGAACGAATTTCAATATTTGCAAATATAAAAAATATAGTTATTTATAAGTTAGGTTCTGTTATACTCAATGGTTCAAGTAGTATTATTATATCCGGAATGATTAAGACAACATTGGTGGGTATATGTTCTAATTATTCAATGATAATCAGTGCCGTTACTACTATTATCAATCAAGGAGTCGCTGGAATAGCTGCAAGTATTGGAAATTATAATGTTACTGCTTCGAAAAAGGATAATGAAAATGTATTTAGGCAACTATGTCTTTTATCATTTTGGGCTGTAGGAATGGTCTCTATTAGTATGTCATGCCTTTTATCCCCATTTGTCAAATTATGGTTAGGTGCTGAATATATATTAGATGACGCTGTGGTTGTGATTTTAGTTCTAGGTTTTTATACCTTGATGATAAATTCTATTCCATCCTCTTTTAGAACGGCTATGGGGCTTTTTAGAGAGGCTAGGTTTGCTCCTTTATTTGCGGCTATAATAAATGTGCTCTTTGGCATTCTAGGCGCAAAATTATGGGGGCTTTCAGGTGTATTTGTAGCAACAGTTCTTGCTAGACTTTTAACATATTGTGTGATTGATCCTTATTATGTATATAAAAAGGGTTTTGAAATGTCTCCTCGATCCTATTTTATCAGATTTTTAAATTGGATTTTAATTCTTGCAGTATCATATGCCATTAGTTACAATATCATTCGTATGATATATGTTTCAGGTTTCCTAGGTTTATTATTGGACACTGCAATTTGTTTATTAATCTTCAACGTGATTTTTTTAATTGTCTATAATAAGAATGAAGATTTAGCTATTGTTATTCGCAGAGTAAAGAATAATTTTCAGTGAAGCGATGGCAGCAATGAATTTGCTTAATGAAGTCTTTGAAACGCAAATATATTATAGAAAGGGCATGAATCAAACTACTTGACAAAGGTAGGAACTTTTTAGGTTTCTAAACGTACAAAGTAATATTGATATAAAATAATAGATGTACCTTCTGATAAAATTGGGGCTGCTAATCCCTCAAAATTAATTAAGAGAATATGATGATGAGTAATCCAAAAATTTCTATAATAGTACCAGTTTATAAAGTAGAGAAATATATACATCGATGTATTGATAGTGTGCTTTCTCAGACTTTTTCTGATTGGGAGTTGATATTAGTTGATGATGGCTCTCCTGATAATAGTCCTTTAATTTGTGATGAATATGCAAAAATAGATGAACATATCAGGGTAATTCATAAGGGAAATGAAGGTCAGGCAGAAGCACGCAATGTTGCTCTTGATATAGCAAAAGGTGATTATATCATGTTTCTAGATAGCGATGACTACCTTCATTCTAGTACATTAGAGGATATATATGCTTTGGCTTTAAAAGAGAATGCTGATATAGTCCAATTCCCTTTTATCAGAGGAAATCATGAGGTGTTTCCTTTGATTAAAGAAGATAGATCTTATCAAATTTTTGATAATCGATCTATTTTTTATAGTTCGGTTCAAAAGATTATCCTTTGTGGTAAGTTATATCGAGCAGATTTATGGTCTGATGTAAGGATGCCTAAAGGAAAATTGAATTATGAGGATGATGCTACGACGTGGAAATTATATTATAAGAGTGAACGTATAATATATGTGAATACACCGTATTATTATTATTATGAAAATCCTCATAGTACTATGGCTAACCAAAGAAAAATAACAAGTTTATCTTTTATTAATGCTTACAAAGAACGTATTTCTTTCTTTGAAAACAAAGAAGATAAGTTGTTAACCGATCTTTCAAAATGGAGATTCTGTTTACCGTTGATGCTCAATTACATGAGGGGTAATGTGAGACAAGTTGATTTGCCAATTTTGTTAAAATTTTTTAGAGAGAATGTAGGAGGTGCTATTCGTTGTTCTAAAGTTCCATTGTTGCATCGTTTCTTGTTTTTTGTATTTCGTGTTTGTCCATCAGTATTTCGTGCGTTCTTTGTTTCTATAGGTAGAGCACATAATTTGTAAAGAGAATTAAAATGAGAGTATTATTAATTACGGATGAGGAGTGGAACGATTACGTATATGGTAATGGTGTCCTGACTAATTGGTTTACAGGGTTTGATGCTGAATTTGCTCAAATCTATTGTAGTCCCGGGAAGCCTATAAACAATATTTGTAATCGCTATTTCCAAATCACGGATGGTCAGATGGTCAGTTCTCTACTAGGTAAAAGTAAGGCAGGTGGTGTTATTTTAAAGGATACAAATCCAGCTCAAATGGATGGTTTGAGAGTGAATGCACAGCGAAAGGGAGTCTATGGATTTATGAAGGAGCTTTCGTTATGCTTTCATACACCTATAATGTTACTTCGTGACTTCATTTGGTGCACAGGCCGATATAATAAAGATGGTTTGAAAGCGTTTGTGGAGGAATTTAATCCGGATGTGGTATTTTGTCCCAGATATATCTCTCCTAAATTGATGAGACTGGAAAAATTAGTACGAGGTATGACAATGGCTTCTTTTGTGGCATTCACAGCGGATGATGAGGCTTCCTTAAATGGAATTAGTTATTCTCCTTTGTATTGGATAAGAAAGTATTTTATTCATTCTTTATTTAAAAAACATATATCTTTATATTCTCATTATTTAATGTTTTCAGCAGATCAAGTGAAAGAGTATGAAGATGAGTATGGAATTAGTTCAGGAACGCTTTATAAATGTGGTGTATTTGCTGATACTTTTACACCAAAAGAAGTAGGTAAACCTATCCGGATGGTCTATGCAGGTCGACTATATTGTAATCGTTGGAAATCGCTTGCGGAAATAGGAAAAGCTCTTAAAGAGATTAATAAAAAAGAGATTAGGGTGGTGCTTGATGTTTATACTACAGAACAGTTGACAAACGAACAGAAAGTAGTTCTTTCCCAAGATAATTATATTTATGTGAGGGGAAGGGTAACACCTACTGAACTCACGAGAATCTATTATGAGGCCGATATCGCTTTGCATGTAGAATCAATGGATAAGAAAAACCGTTTACTAACCCGTGTCTCTTTTTCTACTAAAATTATAGATTTGATGGCTTCATCTTGTGCGATACTTGCTGTATGTTGGGATAAACATACGGGGTATCAGTATTTGAAAGAAAAGGATGCTGCTTTTTGCGTATCGAGTTATGAGGACATATTGCCTCTTTTACAAGAAATTTGTGATAATCCCTCACTTATACAAAGGTATGCGGAAAAAGCATATAATTGTGGGAAGAAATACCATGACAAAGGGGTTATTCAAGGACAATTAAAAAGGGTTTTTGAACAAGTTATGAAGACTAGAGAGTAATGAATATAAGACGAATATTAAGAAAGTTGACCGATACTTCGGATGGTGGAAAGAATTTACCTTCTTTTTCACAAATGATCAAGAATTTTGTTAGTGGATATGATCATGTGAAATATTGGAGAAGAAGGGCGATAGTAATAGATCCTAATAATAAGACCAATAGTTTATTGAAAATTTATTATTTGTGGTGGATAAAACATAAAGATGCACAATATCACTGCTCGTTTGGTACATCATATCATTATGGTAGTCAGTTTGATACCCCTCCTCATTTCCCTCATGGTCCTTATGGGATTATTGTTGGAAGTGATGCTAAAATAGGGGAAGGATGTATCATTTATCATCAAGTAACAATAGCAGGAGGTAATGTTGTAATAGGGGATAAAGTTGAATTAGGTGCAGGAGCAAAAATCTTGCCTAATGTACATATTGGGGATCATTGCCATGTAGGAGCTAATGCTGTAGTGATAGAGGATATGCCTGCTTATTCAACTTGTGTATTGCAAAAACCTCGAATAATTCTGAAAAGATAAACATGATATGATAAAATTGCAAACAAAAGTTTTAAATAGAGAATGGTGTGATTGGTTTAAATTAATAGCAGCTATATTAATGGCACTTTCTCATTATGGTTATTAATAATCATCGGTCAGATGACCCGCTTCTCAGATTTATGTGTCAGGGGGGCTATATTGGTGTAGCCATATTCTTTTACCTTTCTGGATATGGCTTGATGGAAAGTGAGCAGAGGAGACATTTATCAATTACTGAATTTATAAAACGTCGATTTTCTAAAGTTTATTTACCGATATTAATGGTATCTGTAATATGGATACCTATCTATTATTTATTTGTGAAAAAATCAATAGGTGACATTTTGGTGTTGCAAATTGTATATGAAATATTTTGGAATGGTAAAGACCCTGTGCTTTGATTTGTCAAGATTCTATTTTTTATGTATGGAGTCTTTTATCTATTTTCGTATTTATCATTTAAGAATAGGTCTGTTTTGTCACATGTCGTTTTAATAGGAGGATTAGGTATTACTATGTTTATTAGTAATTATGTATTTGGAGATTTTTCTATTATGTCAATTCCTTTTTTTTGAATAGGAGTATATACATCTAAATGTAAAGATAAGAATATTTTTTCAATTCCAATATCACTTTTGATGATTATGTTATATGGTTTTTGTGGTCTATTTATTTATCTCTTTACTCGGAATAATATTTCAGCTCATGTGTTTGTTAATTCTGTGGTAATGATAATTACTGTTATGAGTTTATTTATGTTAAATAAATACCCCCCCCCCTATATATATGCTTGTCAATGGGCTGTTTGTCTGCTACTTATGTGATATATTTGGTTCACATGAAAGTGTTAGAGTTAATGGTTGCTAATTGGGGGTATATTCCATTATTGAATTGGTTGTTGGTAACGGTTATAGTTACAATGATAATAAACCGAATAAAGATTATTTTAAACATATAAACTTATGAAAAAATTGGTATGGGTAACTACTGTTGCTCAATCAATGGGACTTTTTAGAGGTCAACTTAATTATTTGTCAAAGTATTTTGATTTGACATTTGTTGCTTCTAACGAGAATAATTCGACAGAATTAAGCGATAGAGGTATGCAAGAAGGAATAGATGTTCATGAAATTCCTATGAAACGCGATATTTCTTTGTTTGACGATATTATGAGCCTTTGTCGTTTTATTAGGTATTTTGGGAAAGTAAAACCGGATGCAGTACATGGAAATACACCAAAAGGAGCTTTACTCGCTATGGTAGCAGCTCTATTAACGGGTGTAAAGACTCGTATTTATATGTGTCATGGATTACGTTATCAGGGATGTACTAGTATTAAGAAGAAAATCCTTGTTTTCATGGAACGAATGACCTGTTATTGTGCGACGCATGTACTATGTGTTAGCGATGGGGTGAGAAATACATTAGCGGATGATAGAATTTGTTCTTCTTCCAAAAGTCAAGTAATAGGCTTTGGTAGCTGCAATGGTATAAATATTAATTCATTTGATCCTTCAGCTTATAGTGTTGAAAAAAAAGATAGATTAAGATCTCAGTATGGGATTAAAGAAGATGAATTCTTATTTATCTATATGGGACGCATCGTAAAAGATAAAGGAGTCAATGAAATGGTCGAAGCATTTATCCGTTATCGGAAAGATAATTCCAAAGTTCGTTTAATGATTTTGGGTGTTTTTGAAGATAAGCTTAATCCGGTTGATCGATATACTACTGAAATTGTCAAAGGGAATAAAGAAGGTGTTGTTTATTGTGGTAGACAATCGGATGTAAAGCCCTTTTTAGCTGTTTCACAATGTTTACTGCTTCCTTCTTATCGCGAAGGCTTTGGATTAGTTTTGATGGAAGCCGGAGCAATGGGACTACCTGTCATTAGTTCTGATATTATTGGTTGTAATAATGTGGTGACAAAAGAAAATGGTTTATTAGTTCCGCCTCGTGATGTAGAGGGCCTCTATCAAGCAATGAAGACAATGGTAGCAGATAAAAAACTTTATCATTATTTCTCAGTTTCTACTCGCCAGTCTATTATTGATCGTTTTGAACAGAAGAAACTTTGGAAAAAATTTCTTGATTTTTATCAAACAATTATTTGAAATATCACATTCGTTATGTATAAATATTTTCTCAAACGAATAATTGATTTTGTTCTTGTATTTGGTGTATTGACTGTAATCTGGCCCATCTTGCTGGTTATGGCTATTTGGCTACACTTTGCCAATAAGGGAGCCGGTGCGTTCTTTACACAGGAACGGCCCGGTAAAGGGGGAAAGGTGTTTAAGGTGATCAAGTTCAAGACTATGACGGATGAACGGGATGCTGACGGTAATTTACTTCCTGATGCGGATCGGTTGACGAACGTTGGGCGTTTTGTCCGTTCTACTTCAATCGATGAGTTGCCCCAATTGATAAATGTCTTGAAAGGGGATATGGCATTGATTGGACCTCGTCCTTTATTGGTTCAATATCTGCCATTATATAGTAAGGAGCAGGCGCGTCGTCATGACGTGCGACCGGGTATTACCGGATGGGCACAGGTGAACGGACGTAATGCGATCAGTTGGACGAAGAAGTTCGAACTGGATGTTTGGTATGTGGACCATTGTTCGTTTTGGCTGGATGTGAAGATCATCTTTTTGACGATAAAGAAAGTGTTTGTCCGAGAAGGCATTTCACAAGAGGGACAGGCTACGATGGAATTTTTTACGGGTAGTAATTAAACGGATATGTATTTATACGGTGCAAGCGGTCATGCTAAAGTGATCATAGATATATTAAAGGCGAATCATATAGAGATAGAAGGTCTTGTCGATGATAATCCGGAGGTAAATGAACTTTTGGGTTATCCGGTTTTTCATGGAAAGGAAGATATTTCACCTCTGATAATAAGTATAGGCGATAATAAAATACGTCGGATGATTGCTCACAAACTAAATGTTGAGTTTGGAACGGCGATACATCCGTCTGCAATAGTCTCTCCTTATGCCACCGTACAGGAAGGATCGGTTATCATGCAGGGATCGGTTGTTCAGTCTTGTGCTTGTATAGGGAAACATTGCATTGTTAACACTGGAACATCTGTCGATCACGAATGTGTGATAGGAGATTATGTGCATATCTCTCCGCATAGTACGCTTTGTGGAAACGTTCATGTCGGTGAAGGAAGTTGGATCGGTGCAGGTACGACGGTTCTACCGGGTGTCAAGATTGGAAAATGGTCTGTGATTGGTGCTGGCTCAGTAGTTGCCAAAGATATTCCGGATGGGGTTTTGGCTGTAGGAAATAGGTGTAAAATATTAAAACATTTGTAATAGATAATGAACAAACGAATTTACCTTTGCCTCGCCCACATGAGTGGCAAAGAACAGGCTTTTATTCAGGAAGCCTTTGATACCAATTGGGTTGTGCCTTTAGGACCGAATGTGAACGGGTTTGAAGAGGATTTGAAACATTTTGTAGGTAATAATAAAGAAGTCGTTGCCCTTTCCGCCGGTACGGCAGCCGTTCATCTGGCACTGTTGGCTTGTGGTGTTGGTCCGAGGGATGAAGTGATCGTGCAAAGTTTTACTTTCTGTGCTTCTTCGCATCCGGTGACTTATTTAGGGGCTACTCCGGTGTTTGTCGATTCGGAGGCGGATACTTGGAATATGGACCCGGTATTGTTGGAAGAGGCCATTAAAGACCGGATCGCCAAGACGGGCAAGAAGCCGAAGGCGATCGTTCCGGTTTATCTGTACGGGATGCCAGCGAAGATTGAGGAGATCATGGCAATTGCCAATAAATATGATATTCCGGTTATCGAAGATGCTGCCGAAGGGTTGGGGAGCCGATATGACGGACAGGTTTGCGGTACGTTCGGACGGTACGGGGTACTTTCGTTCAATGGGAACAAGATGATCACTACTTCAGGTGGTGGAGCTTTGATTTGCCCGGACGAGGAAGCGAAGAAGAAGATCATGTTCTATGCTACACAGGCTCGCGAGTCTTATCCTTATTATCAGCACGAGGAGATCGGTTACAACTATCGTATGTCAAATATCTGTGCTGGTATCGGACGTGGTCAGATGACGGTGTTGGATGAACATGTTGCCCATCATCGGCATACCAGCCGGCTCTATAAGGAACTGCTTGCCGGAGTGGAAGGGATCGTATTGCATGAGAATCCTTCTTCCCGTTTCGATAGTAACTATTGGCTGAATACGATCCTGCTCGATCCGTCCTTGCATGTGAAAGGCGAGGAACGTGCCTACAAAACGGCTGTTCAGGGAGCTGTAGGAGGCGCAGCCGGTGTGACACACGTCGCTTCTTCCTTGCATACCGAATCGGAACCGAACCAGAATGTGGAAGCCATGCGTATGGCATTGGATGCTGTCGGCATCGAATCTCGTCCGTTATGGAAACCGATGCATTTGCAACCTGTATATAAGAACAATCCTTGCTATGTGAATGGGGTGAGCGAATCTTTGTTCAGACAAGGGCTTTGCTTGCCGAGTGGCCCGTGTGTGACGGATGAGGATGTAGCTTATATCGTACAGGAGATCATAACTGTGATTAAAATATGATCAATGGATTGCAATCGAAAGATAAATTCTAATTATTATTGTGTTATCATGGCTGGTGGGATTGGTTCCCGTTTTTGGCCATTGAGTCGAGTGGAATGTCCGAAACAGTTTATAGATGCTTTAGGGGTAGGGAAAACATTTATACAGCTAACTTATGAACGTTTTGCTCAATTTATCCCAAAGGAAAACTTTTTGGTTGTGACCGGAGATGTGTATAAATCTTTGGTTTTGGAACAGCTTCCGATGTTGCTGCCCAGCCAGATCTTAACGGAGCCTTGCAGAAGAAACACTGCGCCTTGTATAGCATATGCTATGTATAAACTATATAGTGTGCAACCTGATGCAACAGTTATTGTAACTCCATCTGACCAATATATAGCAAATGAAAAGGAGTTTATATCTATAATGCAGAAAAATTTGCAATATGCAGCTCTACACACAGCTTTGCTGACTATAGGTATAACTCCGTCTTTTCCTGCAGTAGGTTATGGATATATCCAAACAGAATTGAAGGGTAGTTGTTCGATTACGAAGGTGGTTCACTTTAAAGAGAAACCAGATGTTGCTACTGCTATGGAATATTTAGCGTCGGGTAACTATTATTGGAATTCAGGGATATTTATATGGTCCGTACCTGTTATAATAGAAGCATTTCAACGTTATTTACCAGAAGTTTCATCTTTATTTGAAGATATATTATGTTACTATGGTACACCTTTAGAGCAAAACATGGTGAATAAAGCGTTTCTACACTCTCCAAATATCTCTATTGATTATGGAGTAATGGAAAAAGCTGAGAATGTCTACGTTTATTGTAATGGTGGTTTAGGATGGAGCGATGTTGGAACATGGGGGGCTTTGTATGAACTGGCTTCTATAGATGTAAATGGTAATACAATGGATAATAGGCTGGTTCGATATACGAATTCGGAAGGTGTTTTGGTTAAAGAGATTAATCCGAAGAAGCATGTATTTATAGATGGGTTATCAAATTTTCTTGTTGTGGATACGGGAGATGTTTTGATGATTTGTCCTCGTAAGGATGAAAAATATATACAAAATTTGATAGAAGGGATTACAAAGGGAAGGTGATGTTTCTTCCCTCTGTAGTCATTAAATATTTATTACCCCGCCAGCACCTTATAAAGACTCCCGATCCCTCCTGCCAGCATCAGGGTGTAGCCGGAGAGGCCGAGCCAGTCGGCTTCGGGGTGGGGAGTTTCGGGGGACGGGGAGAGAGGAGGGAGAGGATTGCTCCGAGAGCGGCGAGGGTTACTTCCGTTTCTCCCCTCCACAGGGAGAGGAGGGATAGGAGGCTCAGGCAGAGGAGAAGGACAAAGGTCGTCACCGGCAACCGGGTGTTTGCGCCGGGGGAAGATGATCCGGGCGAGGGTGGTGAGGAAATTGAGGATGGTTTCAAGGAGGTTCATGATTTATGATTTATCGATTAAAAAATAAGAAGATAGAGGGTTGAGAATCTCTTACCCGCAGGAAAATCCGGTTGTAGAGGCATATCCTATTTATGTCGTTGGAGGAAGCCCTAAAGAGTGGTAGGGCGTTGGAGGAATCCTGTCCATCACTTTTTCCCGATCTTCCTGCAAACTTTGACCAACAACGCCTGATAGGCGGCACGGTTGTCGCCGTTGACTTCGCTGATGTATTTGCTGTAGGCGATTTTGCGGGCGAAGGCTTTCGGGTCGTCGCTGACGTCGGCGGCGAACGGGTAGACCGAACGGATCAGGCGGGCGTAGTCCATGAAGGAGTCGCCGGGGGTGTCGTAGACACGGAAACGGAGGGAATGGGTGCCCAACTCGATGCTTTGGCCTTTCCACCATACATTGGAACGGCCGTAGGCGGTGATGCCGAAATAGTTATGATACTCGTTGGCAAGATCACTTTGTCCCCAACCCGACTCGATAGCCGCCTGTGCCAGTATGACTGCCGGATTGATCCGGAACGCTTCCCCCGCCTTTTGGGCAAGGGGAAGGAGGGAGGAAAAAAATTCGCTTTGCTTCATTTCTTTTGGTTGAAAGGTGATTTTTTAGTTGAAAGGTGAAAGTTGAAAGTTGAAAAATAGCAACGTGGAGTTACTTCCACCTTTCAACTTTCACTTGATTTAAAGTTCTCCCGGACGGTCATCCTCACCCCCGCCACCGGATGATTCGCTGGAGGCGTCCTTTTTGGGGACGTAGCGTTCGAAGGAGACGTTATTGACAAGGTTGATCAGCATTGTGCCGGGGTAGAAGACGATGTGGGCACGGTTGAACAAGGCGGTGTTGAAACTGTCGACGGTGTTCGAACCTTTGCTGCCGGCAACCATACGGAAGCTGCCGAATTCGCCCAGGTGAACC
>ERZ827037.2139-NODE-2139-length-17855-cov-3.791629_pt1 | contig 17855 bp, 9 predicted proteins | sample MGYA00519924_ERZ827037 | MGnify/ENA primary metagenome ERZ827037 (study PRJEB31778, sample SAMEA3449250) | human gut metagenome | biome: human gut; feature: human-associated habitat; material: faeces | place: United Kingdom | collected 2010/2012 ...
CACAGAAAAATCTTCAACGCAAAGAAGTTCCACTTCCAGATTTTCAGTATTACTAAAGCTACTTCCACCACCCGCATAGCAGGTGGTTTTTTTGTTTTCTAAAATTTCGTTTTTGGGAACACCAAAAACTCCATAATAGAAAACAGGGCCTTGCCCTAACAAAAAAACTACCGCCAAATCCTGGCGGTAGCTTCCATTTTAATAATTTAATATTTAATAATTTGAATAATCTGCATTCGAAAACATTTGTGAAAATAATTATGATAGGAACCATCTTCACTTTTCTTACAAAATACTCCAATGCCAATGGATTGATACCCATTATTTGTAATATTTTGGTTATGAGTAGAAGAACTAAACCATGCATTGCAAACATCTTCTGCACTATAAAATCCTTTTGCCAAATTTTCACCAGCAGTTGCGGCATAAGAGGCAAATGAGGTTATTGCACGTTCTCCATTTGGTCGAGTATGGGAATAACTATTGGTAATCTCATACGCACGAATATTTGCAACATCCTGAAGTGGTGAACTATCTGAAGCTAATTTAATTGGATTTACACCTACTGTTGTTCTTTTTTGATTTACTAGCAAAAAGATTTCTCTCCGCATATCCAAATCAAAGTGTCCCTCTACTGTAGTACTTTTTCCATCTCCAAGATCAATCGTATATGTCTGATCATTGAATTCTTCTTTTGTCTCTCCACAATCTTTACATGTATAATGAACATATTCCAGATCCCGGCTGGTTTCCTCAAAATCGTGAGTTCCCGTTCCTAGCTATGCTTCTTCGCTCCAGGTGAGTGTTCCTCCGTAATTCTGTTTCTTTTCTTCTGTCCATGTACTATTCTTTGTTCCGTAACTTACATCTGCAGTTACTTTATTAAATGCATGTTCTGCAATCTCCGGAGCATCTCCCTTGAATGCAATTTTCTTCAATGCACTGCAACGTGAGAACGCATAATCACCGATTTTATTTACTGTTTCTGGCATTACAATTTCAGTCAATTTTGCACATCCATAGAATGCACTATCTCCAATCTTTGTCAGTTTCGCCGGTAAAGTAATCTTTTCAAGACCGGTACAATTTTTCCATGCATAGGCACCAATACTTGTTACAGAATCCGGCAGTGTTACCTCTGTAAGATTGGTCATTCCATAAAATGCAAAATTACCAATTGATGTGATTCCATCTTCTACAACTACTTTATTCACTGATGCACTTTCTGTGCTCCACGGGCTTTCTATTGCCGAATCAAAGTTTGAAACAGCTCCACTTCCTAAAATTGTCAGCACACCATTTTCAACTTTCCAGTATGCATCTTTTCCACACTGCTGCTTCTGGTCTGTATCTCCCCAGTTCAGTGTTCCACTATAGTCTTTTTTAGTATCCTGATTCCAGCTTGTGTCATCTGTTGGATAAGTTACAGTTGCTTTTACCCCTGAAAATGCATGTTCCGCTATACTTGGTGCACTTCCGGTAAATGTAATTGTCTTAATACCTGTATTTCGTGCAAATGCATAATCTTCGATCTTTGTCACATTTTCTCCAATTGTAATATCTGTCAGCCCTGCACAACCATAAAATGCACTTTCTCCAATCTTTGTCGTACTTACAGGAAGTTTTACATTCGCAAGCTTTCCACAATTCTTAAATGCGTAGTTACCGATAGTTTTAATACTGTCAGGCAATTCCACAGAATTAAGATTGCTGCATCCATAAAATGCGAAATCACTAATCTTCGTTACTCCGTCAGACACTACAACACCGGTGATCTTATCACGATCAGCATACCATGGTGTTTCTTTGGCCGAATCATAATCTGTCATACAACTGTCATCCTTAATTGTAAGTGTACCATCCTTTACTTCCCATGCCAGTTCTTTATTCCATGATAATTTTCCGCCATAGTTCTGTTTCTTATCCTCTGTCCAGGTTGCATTATCTTCCGGGCATGTTACCGAAGCCGTTACCCCAGCAAATGCACCTTCTTTGATTTCCGGAGCACCTCCTTCAAATGTTACATTTCTGACATTTGTACAACGAGCAAACGCATAACTGTCAATTGCCGTTACTCCTGCAGGAATTGTAATTGCAACCATATTAGAACAACCATAAAATGCACTTTCTCCGATACTTTCCAGATTCTGTGGTAATTTCACTTCTGTTAATGCACCACAATTTTTCAATGCATAAGCACCAATCTTTGTTACACTATCCGGAATAGATATACTCTTCAGATTCGTCAATCCATAAAAATCAAAAGAACCTATTTCTGTAATACCATCTTCAATTACAACCGATGTAATTGATGCCCGATCCTTATACCAAGGCTGTTTTACTGCTTTTTCATAGCTGTCCCAAGCTCCTTCACCGGAGATTGTCAATACTCCGTTCTCCAGTTTCCATGTGTTTTCGACCGGTTCTGGTGTTGGTTCCTTATAATGCCATTTGCAGCTGGCATTTGTTATCCGGTCATTTCCACCATTAATAATTATATTATTTCTATCTTCTTCTGTACCGTCAAAATATACCTCTTCGATAACAGTATTATCAAAAGCATTATCGCCAATATACTGTAAACCTTTTGGAAGCTCTATTGTTTTTACCGTATAATTACTCTGGAATGCACTTACTCCTATAGAAATCAAATTCGGAGAACACTTTACTTTTTCCAGCTTAAATTCCATTCCCTGTTCTATCTGGCTAAATGCTCCGGATGCAATTGTTTTTGTGCTGTCTGGCATTGCATATTCTGTCTCCTGACTAGCATCTGGATACTTAAGTAATTCATAACCTCCTTTATTGAAAAGCACCCCATCTATTGACTCATATTTTTCGTTTTCCGCATCCACTTCAAACTTTTCAAGCAATGGGCAATCATAAAATGCCGGCGCGTATTGTCCATTAAAATCACGATAAATAGTATTCACACTTGCCGGAATCTTTATAGTCGAAACAGCACTCACAAAAAATGCACCCGCTGAAATTTCTTCCAATGTTTCTGGCATCGAATTAATTGCAAAGTTCAAATGTACCATTCCACTGAACGCAAAAGCAAATGTATTTATCTTTTTTACTCCTTCCGGTATATCATAATTTGCCTGTTTTCCTGCCGGATAGGAAAGAAGCCTTGCTTTATCTTTACTAAACAAAACGCCATCCTCAGATGTATATTTTGTATTGTTCTCATCAACCGTTATTTCTTCCAACGCTGGCGCACCAAACACTGGTCCATTCTGCATTATTGCCTCTGGATTCTCTTCAATATTCGTAACACTTGCCGGAATATGTATCTTCGTTATTCCACAATATACAAATGCCCCACTTCCTATGGTGATAATCGTATCTGGCAGAGTAATAGAAGTCACATTCTCACATCCTCCAAACCCGCCAGCTGCAATTCCGGTAACCGTTAATCCATTTATTTCACTTGGGATTACCACATCACCGGAAATATTCTGATCCGCATACCCTACCTGACAGGTTTCCCCATCTTCATTCACCATATAACTGATCTGCTCATTATACTGTCCGACTGTTCCCGGTGCTGGCTTTTCTGTCTCGTCTTGTACTTCTGTCGCATCAGATTCATCTACCGCAATGTTCTCATCTTCACTCTGATAAGTTGCCACGTTATTCTCTGTTTCAGCTGGAGCAGATATAACTTCTGCATCTCCCCACCAGTTTCCAGTCTTTTCACTGTACTCCGATGCTGATGCTTTCCAGTTCCATTTTCCATCCTGGCTTCCTATGTTTGCACTGTTAATCCATTCTGCCTGATCAACTGCGCTGCTCACATAAGTATTTTCATTACCCTGCTCAGCTGCCATTGCAGTCATAGGACTTACTACCATAGACATTGCTAAAAGTACTGCTACAATTTTGTTTTTCATATGCTTTTTCTCTCCTGTCCTCCTTAGGTAAATCACTCTAAGGCTATATTCCCTATGACTTCAATTATGTCACACATTTCTTCTGCATTTCAATATATGCTCCCTATTGTGCTTTACTATTTTCTGATTATTATAAAAATATTCTTAGGATTACAGCATAATGCAAATTATAACTTTACCCACTTCAATGTTCCACCGTATTGTTTCATAATTGATTCTGACCATGTATTATTTTCTGACGGATAGCGCATCTCTGCATTAACCTTTGCAAATGCGTTTTCTCCAATCGTCGGAGCATTTCCTTTAAATTCAACTACTTTCAGTGCTGTACATTTAGAAAATGCATATGCGTTAATTGACTTTACATTGCCAGGAATCACAATTTCTTTCAAACTGGTACAACCGTAGAAGCAACTATCACTAATCTTATCAAGATTTATTGGAAGCTTAACTTCCGTCAAGGCTGTACAATTTTTAAATGCATAACCATTAATTTTTATAACTTTATCTGGAATTTCTATCTTTTCCAAACTTGTACATCCATAGAATGCGGCTTCACCGATTCGCTCCAGTTCTGATGGCAGTGTTACCGTCTTCAGATTTGTACAGCCCTTGAATGTATAACCGCCAATTCCTGTAACGCCCTTTGGAATCTCCAGATTTCCTAAGGATGAGCAGCCATAAAGTGCACTTTCTCCTAATTTAGTGAGATTTTTTGACAAATTTATTTTTGTCATACCAGAACAATTCTTAAATACGTAGCCATCTATTCGTTTGATTGCATCCGGAATGGTAACTTCTTTCAAAGAACTACATCCATAGAATGCTGCTTCATTCAATCCAACAAGACTTGTCGAAATATGAAGTTTCTCCATCCCTTTGCATCCTTTAAACGCATAAGCACCCATAACAGTTATTGTATCCGGCATGATCATTTCTTTCAGGGACACACATCCATAGAATGCACTTTCCCCGATTTTCCAAAGATTTTTTGGAAGCTCTACTTTTTCTAACGATGAGCAGCCTTTAAATGCATAATCTCCAATAATCTCCATGCCTTTTGGCAGACTTATCTCTGTAATTCCATTCAAACCATAAAACGCAAAATTACCAATGGATGTAACACCTTTTTCTATAGCTATCTGCTTAATCTGATCCACATATTTATACCAAGGCATACTCTTTGAAGAAGCATAATTCTTCATCTTACCAGTTCCTGAAATTTTCAAAAGGCCTGCATCATTTAATGTCCATGTCAGTTTTTCTCCGCATACTCCCTTTGTAATTATACTTTCTTCTTTGCCGCAATTTGTACATATTCCATCAGCATAATGATGTCCAAAATCTTTACAGCTATCATAATCATAATGGTAGGCTGGAGTAATATCATTAAAAGAATTTCCCTTTTTTATTGTTTCCCACTCTTCTTGTGTTCCTGCATAATAAATATCTGTTATACTCCATACATTAGCAAAAACATAGTCTTCTATACTAGTTACAGATTTTGGGATATAAATCTTCTGAAGACTGGTACAATCCCCAAAAGCGCTATTACCAATCGTTTCTACTCCACTTGGAATTACTATTTTCTTCAGATTACTGCAACCTTTAAATCCTCTATATGGTATTTCTTTTAATTTTCCAGATAACGTAATGGACTCTAAATTTTCTGCCCCTTCAAAAGCCATCCATTCAATTTTTTCAATATAATCCGGCATATTATAACTTGTCTGTTTATTGCCACCTGCATACATAAAAATCCAGTTATCATGTATTAAAGCTCCATCTATGACTTTGTAATAAGTATTTCCTTCTTCAACTGTAATTTTCTGAATTGGTTCTGCTCCTATAACAGTTGTAAATCGGTCCCCTGTTATTCCAACACCTTCCACTTCTTTTGGAATCCATATCGATTTTAATCTCGTCTGATTAAAAGCATACTGTCCAATAACTTCAACAGATCTTGGGATATTCATCTTCTCCAGATTCGTACAATTATCAAACGCCCAATATCCGATATAAGTTACTTTATCAGGTATCTGGATGGATGTTAATGTCTCATTACAATTAAATGCCATGTCACAAATATAGGTAACGCTAGATGGAAGGATAAAATCTCCTAATTCCGTCTTTGGTGCACAGCATATAACTACGGTTTTATCTTTTGTATAAACAATCCCATTTTCCTGACATAAATATGGATTATTCTCTGCCACCGTAATTTTATCTAATTTAGGACAGTAACCACTCACACCATTACATCCCGAATATGCATTCCCTTCGACTTTTCCTAAATAAAGGGTTGAAGGCAGATGGATTTCCTTTAAATTCACGTTCACATCCACAAGTATCCCTTCAAAGAAACGCACTCCTTCTGAAATAGTAAGCACCTTTAACGTTTCATTTTCAGCAAATGCATTCTGTCCAATTCCAACAACCGGTTTGCCTTCAATCATTGTTGGTGTAACAACATTTTCTGCATTTCCTTTATATTTTGTAATTACAACTTCATCATCATCCGTTATTCTATACTCATACTCTTCATCCGATTCTTCTTTCACCTGATAGTCAGTATCTGACATTGGATAGGCTTCCATAAAGCTTGAAGTCTTATATGCCTCATCTCTTTCATGATCAGAGAACGCTTTCATACTTTTCAAAAAATAGGAATAATTTTCTTTACCAGCATCCCATGTACTGTCAACATTGTAGTATTTTTCATCAAGCTTAACAATATTCCATGCATGTGGTCCTCCTGCGTCTCCGGTAATCACCCTGCTATCTACACTTGCATCCAATGCCAATCTATAGAATAAAGATGCATATCCCTGACACACTGCCTTTTTGTCAATCAGTGCTGCATATGCTGTATATTTCTGACTATATGTATCATCATTTAAATTATCATAATCATACGAAACATTTGAGCAAATATAATCATAAATAGCTTTAATTTTTTGCTCATCTGTTTTGTCTGTTAATTCTAATGATTGAAGTACTTCAGATACTGTCTGATCTACCTGTTCTTCCTGGCTTGCATTCGACAGATAATTTACCGTATAGGTAAGAGTCATATCATATCCATCAGACTCATTTCCGCTCCAGCCTCCCTGTACATTCCATCCCTGGCAGTGCCATAAAATATAATCTCCTTCTTTGCCATTTCCTGTATGTTCCGTAGCCATATCAAACAATTTCTTTGTTAAACTTTGGAAATATTCATTTGTGATGGTTTCACTGCAATGATAATAAAGTGTAATTTCACTTTTACGATTAACTAACTGTTTTCTAAAATCCCCGGCAATCTTTTCCAGATCAGTTGTATATTCTATATCTTTTTGCTCTAAAGTATAGGTGTCTATATCATTGTCAGAATCCGAGCTCGTTACAACATCTTTATAATACGGGTTCGTATAATGATTCTCCAACTTATTTTCCGCCTGTATATCAACTTTTCCAAGCATCAGAATAAATACTGATAATACAAGTGATAAAAATATTTTTTTCTTTTTCATTCCTTTTTCCTCCATTCAGAATTGTTAATTACACTCCTGTTTTTACATTCTTCTTCCTAAATTTATAAAGGGTAGATTTCTTTAAAGCAGAAATTCTACCCTCATATTATTAATTATAGAATTTTTTAATCATTTGAATAATCTGCATTCGAAAACATTTGTGAAAAATAATTTTCATATGATCCATCCTCTTGTTTTTTACAAAATACTGCAATTCCAATTGATTGATATGCATTATTTGTAATATTTTGATTGTGCGTAGAGGAACTAAACCATGCATTACAAACAGATTCTGCACTTGTAAATCCAGCACCTAAATTTTCACCATCAGTGTGTGCATAAGAATACAATGATGTAATTGCACGTTCCCCATTTGGCCGGGTATGTGAATAACTATTCGTAATCTCATACGCACGGATATTTGCGACATCCTGAAGTGGTGAACTATCTGATGCCAATTTAATTGGATTTACGCCTACCGTTGTTCTTTTTTGATTTACTAACAGAAAGATTTCTCTCCTCATATCCAGATCAAAGTGTCCTACTACCGTAGTACTTTTGCCATCTCCAAGATCAATCGTATACGTCTGATCATTAAATTCTTCTTTTGTCTCTCCACAATCTTTGCATGTGTAGTGAATATATTCCAGATCCCGGCTGGTTTCCTCAAAATTGTGAGTTTCCGTTCCCGGCTCTGCTTCTTCACTCCAGGTGAGTGTTCCTCCGTAATTCTGTTTCTTTTCTTCTGTCCAGGTACTATTCTTTGTTCCGTAACTTACATCTGCAGTTACTTTGTTAAATGCATGTTCTGCAATCTTTGGCGCATCTCCTTTGAATTTTATTGTTCCCAATCCTGTACAACGTGAGAATGTATAATCTCTAATTTCCTTCACGGATGCCGGAATTTCTATCAATTTAATCTTAGTACATCCATAGAACCCACTTTCACCGATTATATTTAGTGTTGATGGAAATGTTATTGCTGCTACATTCGTGCAGCTCTTAAAAGCATATGCACCAATATCTGTTAAACCTTCTGGCAACATTAATTCACTCAGTTCCGAACATCCATAAAAAGCACTTTCACCAATTTTCTCTAGCGTATCTGAAAATTCTATAGTTTGAAGGTTTGTACATTTTCGGAAGGCATAATCTCCGATGGTTGTCAGATTCGAAGGAAAGACTAATTTATTTAAACTACTGCACGCATAAAAAGCACTTTCACCGATTGTTTTAATCTCTTTTGAAAACTGAATTTCCTTCAACTTTACACAATTCTTGAATGCATATTCTCCTACTGCAGTTACACTGTCTGGTATTGTAAGTTCAGTTATCGCGGTGTTATAAAACGCTGCTTCCCTAATTTTTGTTATTCCTTCAGGAAGATTTACTTCACTTAAATTACTACAATTTTTGAAACAATAAATTCCTACAATCGTTACTTTATCCGGAATCGTTATACTCTTTAATGATGTACATCCATAAAAAGCTGCTTCGTCAATTTTTATCAAAGAATTTGGAAGATTGACTTCTGAAAGACTTGTACAGTTTTTAAATGTATATCCCCAGATTGTATAAAGTCCTTCCGGTATTGTCATCTTATTTAACGACGTACATCCGTAAAATGCACTTTCACCAAGTTTTGTCACCGTATCTGGAAGCTTAACATCTGCTACTTTCGTCGAGTTTTTAAATGCATATGCACCAATTGTTTTTACTCCCTCAGGAATTTTGATCTCTGTTGCCTCCGTCAATCCGTAAAATGCATAATCTCCAATAGTTGTAACACCATCTTCAATTACCACGGATTGAATACGGTCTATATACTGATACCATGGTACTTCCGATTTTGCAGTATAGTTTTTCATCGCTCCACTACCGGAAATCGATAATCTTCCTGATTTATCAAGTGTCCATGTCACATCTTTTCCACATTCTCCAGACGGGTCCTTCTCTTCCGGAACTAACAACCATCTCTGTCCTTTGTAACCATTTCCCGTCCACACATCCAGATTGGTTCCATTTTCCGGTTTTCCACCATAAACATCCAGATAAAATGCATTCGACTTACAGATAAGATAATATTGTCCATCTCCAGCAGACTGAATAATCCATTTTTGATTATCTCCGCCCTTCCAGCGATATTGCTGAACATTCGTTCCTCGTTTCTTACCTTTCATCTCATCTGCCGAATAAGCATCAAGATATTTTTCACTGTTTGTATTGGCAATTTTATAGCTTCCATCATCAAGATACGTAAATTGAAATGTTGCTTTTTCTGTTCCCAGTTGGATATTTGCTTCGTCATCCTGTGAATTATCTTTTACATTTACCCAATACTGGTTATCTGAAACTGACTGTATACCATATACCCCATCTTTAATCGTCTGTTCCCCGTCTATGCACGGAATCAATTTCCACTTTTCACTTGCACCTCCATGTCCTGAATAGGTATCTATATTGGCATCATTTTTAGCTTCTCCACCATATACATCCAGATACAAGCCATTTGCTTTTGAAACAATATAAAAATATCCATCGCCGGCTTCTTTTACAATCCATTTCTGATTTTCTCCGTCATGCCATTCATATTGTTCTACATTTGCACCATCTGTATTTTCACTATTATGGACATCCAGACATTTTTTACTACTTTCAGCTGTTATCTTATAGTATCCATCTCCTAGATATTCAAAATCAAATATCTGGTTTTTATGATTTTCATTGGCATATAAAATTACATTTGCTTCATTATTATCAGATCCTCCGATAACAGATACAACCGATGAATTATCTAATGCCGTACAAATCTGATATTTACCATTTGATATTGCATCGTATCCTGTTGAATAGTTTACTGTCAGAGATATTGAATTTTCCATACTGCTTACATCATTATAAGCCTTTATAAATGCTGTATATTCACCTTCTTTTAAATTATAAAAAGTATACTCTGAATTTCCATCTACACCAGTGCTTACAATCTGTTCTCCTTTATACCAGATAGAAAACCAATATCCGGTCGCGTTATCAACACTGTTCCATGTGAATTTTGCAGCATCTCCAACTACATAATTATCACTGTTTTTCCATATATCCGGAGCACTTGTTACTGGATCCGGATCCTGTTTATCTACAACTTCTGTTGGTGCTGAACGCACATGGGTAAAACTTGATCTTAACGTTGATTTGGAAATCTGTTGATCCCAGCGTATAACACAATGATTATCACTATTGCAATCCGTATATGTAACCGTATCACCATTTACCGCTGTTACATAAATAGAGTGACCATTATTTTTATATCTGACAATATCTCCCGCCTTAAGATTATCTAATGCTGACGAATTTGTACTTGTTGTCCATCCATTGCTATTATTTCGTGGATTAAAGCCGGTTACATCATACCCTAATTTTTCTGCATATCCCATGCATTGCCAGGAAAGCTGTGTACCATCTGGTGCAAAACCATTACAAGTTTGACTACTGGTACCAACATTTCCATGTTTTGGACATGGTGTCGAAGTATATCCGTCCTGATTATTTTTTGAATTAGACGATCCTGGATTTCCAGCGTGATTCCAATATTTTCCTGCCGGAAATTTGTTCCGTAATTCAGACAACGTCATTTTACCAGAACTATACACTTGTATTTTCGAATCTGTATCCTGCGTACTAATATTGTCTTCTGTATTATTATTAACCTCATCCGGATTCTCAGTATTGTCTTCTATTTGACCTTCCTGAATACTTTCATCTACGTCATTATCCACAGCTTCTATTCCTGTCGTTTCCACTTCCGCATAAATAGAAGGTGTAAACATCGTAAATGAGATACATACTGCCAAAAATAGAGATACTGGTTTCTTTTTCATTCTTTTTCCCTCAACTCTACATATTTACTGTCTCATATCACTTTTTCTTCCTCTTATATAACTTTTAAATTTCTTATATTTTTCAATTCGCCAGCTGCTGAAACTAAAAATGTAATCCCACCCGTAAGCAGCATCCATATAAAAGAGTGATTCCATCCACGCCAATAGCTTATTGCTATCGCAATTCCCGGGCAAATCCACCAGCTTAAATATTTTCTTACTTTGACTGGTGAACCTCCCATCCATTTACTTACGTAATAATATTTCCCGCTCTCCTCTAACAGCGCCTGTGCGCAAAGACCATATAACACAAACAAATTATCTTTCCTGTACAAGAACATAACGCCAAGCATAACTGCCATTGCTATCTCACGGAACTGATTATCCCATTTTTCATTTCCAGTCATCTGCAAGACCCCACTACATGGCCCCAGAGTTGCTGCAAAAATAAATACCGCCGAGCACAATACAAACAAAAAACTATACTGCAAAAGTTTCTTATCCAGAATTTTTAAGATCACGCCCGGATAACCAATTAGTACAACCGATAACGGACCGGCAAATATCATCTGTATTCTCATAATGGAAGCATAACAGTCTCTGATTTTTTCTTTTTCTCCTTCTCTGTATAACCTTGAAAACTCAGGAAGGAATACCTTTGCTGTAGGACCTGATATAAAATTAATCAGCTTTTTCACAGTTAATACTACACTTACAACACCTGCTTCAAACGCACCGGAAGAAAAATATTGTAATATAACCGGAACCTGTCCTATCAGTGACTGTATAATATCTGCCCTTTGGTAACTTCCCCATTTGCCAATAGAAACGGTATCTGATATATCTGTCCTGTTGACATATGCCTTTTTCTTTATACGAAAAGCATAAAACACTAAAACAATCACAAAAAATTGAATACCGTATAATACCACCAATGCATGTGGAGTTAATCCGCCCATGACATTTAACGCTTCAAATCCCAGAAGCAAAATTGCCCTTCCAAGTACATATTCACCCACCAGCGAAATCATCTGCTGATTCTGAGCCAGAAGTGTACTGCTCTGATCCATAGCCGCAAGCTCTAAAGCCGTAATCACAAAGATCAGGCAATATGGTGTTTTTCCTCCAACTATAACTGCTGCTGAAAGAATTATAAGAACAGGTACCACATATCTTCCATAGTATTTCTTTTTAAAACTCTTCATAGAAGATCCCGGCACAGACAGATAAAATGTATTACATTTTGTCAAAGCCGAAAAGCCTACCCAAAAGATAAGATCAGCTGCATTGATCCATGTAGAATATGTTCCATAACCATCTACTCCCAGCTTTCTTGTAACCAGAACCTGAAATAAAACTTCTAAAATTGCGCCAATCCCTTTCAGGATTACACTAACAAAAAAAATTGCACTCATATTTACCAAAAAAATGTGTACGGCTGGGTTCCTCCAATATTGTTAATCAACATACGCAAAATATATTGAATACCACAACCCACTATTACACAGATTGTAACAAACTCCTTTCTTTTCTCCCCCTGAATAGACTCAATAATATTTGGAACAAAAATTATAATATATGTTCCAAATAACGCAGCAACACGTGCCGCCATCTTCAGGCTGATATTAGTTCCAAAACTACATAAATTGAGCAAAAATAACCATGATCCTATCGGACATACTGAAAAAATTTCCGCACGCTCTTTTTTCTTCATCATAATCCATACAAACATAACAATGGCAACATACAAGCCTCCAACCATCAAGGACTCTGACTTTTCATTGCTTGCCATAAGGTACTCGCCTGAGCCAAACGGAATTATGTTTTCAATATATGGTCCTGCTTTTGCCAGCCCCACACCAGCTATCACAAATCCAATAATAATCAACAGCATTGTTTTCCCCTTACATGCTGGTCTTTTCAAGAGAAAATATAATGGCAAAAACAACAATACTGATTTATGAATTGTTGCTGCCAGACATATGAATAACGCATACTTTTTCCAATTTCGTTCCGGTATATACTTCATTGCATGATAGCATATTAAAATTGCAATTGCATTTCTGGAAACATTCATATGTGTCTGAAAAATTCCTAATGTAAGATACAGCCAGATGCTCAGAAAATAATTTTGTGAATAATTTCTGATCAGCCAATATAACAATATCATGATTACAAAGCTGTTCATAATCACAATGCCCTGCTGGGAGTGGAAAAAGAATCCCACCAGTTTATTATAAAACCGATAACCTTTTTCAAAATTAAAAACCCATGTCTCGCCTTCTCTTGCATATGTAACAATTGTTGCAACTTTGTTTAATGGTGTTCTTCTTATTTGTTCAAATACATAAGCGTAATATTTCGTATCTACTCCAACGCTCAAACTGCGCATCGACATGAAAAACAGCAATATAAACCACGCAATCTGCAATGCCTGCTTCTGAACATTAATTCTATGTTTCTTGCCTATATATACCAGCATAAATGGATAAATCATTAGCATGCATATAACTAAATACCAATGCACATTCGCCCCTCCATTATCCTTTTTCTAAAAAACTCTAAGTCTGATTTTATAAATCATCTGATTTAATTTTGTTGGCATGAACGCTGCTATTTTTAATCCTATGCGAAGCATGCTGTTTCTTCGGTTTTTTTCTCCCCTCCAGCTTTTCAACGCTTTTTTCGCACGTTTTGATTCTCCTGCCATAATTGCTGTAAAGATATATACCGTCATTTTCAGATCGTATTTCCTTTGAATTGCCTGTAATTCCTCTACTGAATGCGTCCCTTTTTCCATTTCTTCTTCCAGATCCTTCAAAAAAGCACCCGCCCATGCAATGCGTACTCTTGTTCTTGCATTTTCCTGCGCATTTCTTGTATATGTCACACAGACATTAGATGCATATGCTACTTTCGGATTCTTTCTTGCTACCCGTGCCCACATATCCAGGTCTTGTCCTATCTTTTCTCCTGGTTTAAACAAGCCCGCCTGAACTAAAGCACTTCTTCTTACGGTTGTTGCTGATGTCCAGACAAAATCATATTTCTGATTCAATGTTAACCAATAACTCTGCAAGCATCCTTCTGTCGGATCCAGCTGTGTTGACACATTTCTTTTTCCATCTTTCATCAATATCTCATACGCTGTTACAAAAATGTCACTTTCCTGATACTTTTGTGTCAGACGATTAATTGTTTCCAGATAATCTTCATGCCATACATCATCCGCATCCAAAAATGCAATATATTCTCCTTTCGCATGTTCAATTCCTTTATTTCTGGCGACTGCTACTCCTTGATTCTCCTGATGATATATATGTATTTTCGGTGAAACAACACTCCTTGCTCTGTTTACTGAATCATCTGTAGATCCGTCATCAACTACTATCACTTCATAATCTTCAAACTTTTGTTTTACAACACTGTTTAACGCTTCTACAATATGTTCCTCCTTATTGTAGAGCGGAATCACAACACTAAATCTCATCTTTTCTCCCAAACCTGTAAATTACTCTTTTATATTTATCCTTTCTTCTGTAATGCTGTCTGACTACCTTCTTCCACCCCTTCTGTACTTTCTGCAACGAAGAGGATCTTAATTGTTGCAAGCATAATTTTAAAATCTTCAAATATACTCGGATGTGCAATATACATCAGATCCATCTCCAATTTGTCATAAGGTGTGGAATTATACTTCCCATATACTTGTGCACATCCCGTCAATCCTGCTTTCACCTGTAGTCTTAATGCAAATTCCGGTATTTCCTTACAATATTCTTCCGCAATCTCCGGACGTTCCGGTCTTGGACCACAGATTGACAAATCGCCCTTTAAAATATTAATCAATTGAGGTAGTTCATCTATCCGGAATTTTCTTATAATTCTTCCTACCGATGTGATTCTGTCATCATTTTCACCCGTAGACAGCCTTGCCACTCCGTCTTTTTCTGCATCCACACGCATACTTCTAAATTTTAAAATTTCAAATTTCTTTCCATTTTTGGTCAGACGAACCTGTTTATAAAATACAGGTCCTTTATCTGTTGCTTTAATCGCAATAGCTGTTACCAGCATAAACGGACTTAATACAATTAATGCCACACTGGATATCACAATATCCAAAATTCTTTTCGTTATAATATACTCTGGCTTTCCTCTGAATCTCCCAGACTTTAATATCGGGCGATGAAATACATGCATTGGATAAGCCCCGCTCATGATCACATCTCCAATTCTCGGCATTACCAGTACCTCTTTGCCATTTAACACACAATATTTCAAAATAATGTTTCTTTCATGGCTATGAATACCGCTCAGAAATACTGTATCCACTTTGTTTAGTACTGATAAATCTGCCAGACACTCTGCCACAGAGATTGAAAAACATACATCATATTTTCTCTCCAGACCATGTTCACTGATCAATTCCTGTCTTTCCTGATTCTGATCATAAATAATTGCCATCTTGACCGGTTTAAATACATGAAAATACAATTTCTGAAATACAGCTGTCCAGATAATGCTTTCTACTAATTGGCAAATCTGCACAAAAAATAACGGCATTACATTCGGTGTACTTTTTGCCAGTAACCATATCACCACATAAATAATACCGTTAGACATTATCTCCGATAAAAATTGTCCATATACAATCTCTGTTCCACGATATACAGAAATTGCAAAAGCTTCGTATAATCTTCCAAATACTATGTATAGAAATGCATATAGTGCTATGACTAATAAATATCGATTTTCCCCTTGCAACAAATGTCCCGCCTGTCTTGAATAATACATAACACAACAAATTGCCACAGGTATGGATATCAAAATTACATTAAATACTTTTATTGTTTGTAATATCAAATCATGTTTAAATTTATTCATTCACTCATTCCTCAAGCTATTTTTTACAGCGTTTATTTTCCCTATGAATATAATGTCACATTCTGCCGAACTCTTTCAATATGTGCTCGATACTGTGCTCGTCTAATTCATGTGATTATGGCAGCATTCCTTGACTTTACGATAAAATATATACTAAAATTTCGATATGTTGAGCACAATAGCAAGCACAACCAGTTATTAAATGAGGGGATATTGGTATCATGTCAAAATTTAGTGATAAATGCAGAGAATTGCTCACGGAAAATGGTTACAACGTCTATCGTTTATCCCAGGCTGCTTCTCTGGAACGAACAACACTTCAACGAATGGTCACCGGAAAGCGACTACCCGGTCAGGAATTTGTTGAAAACTTCTGCCGTGCACTTCGGATTCCTTTTTTAGAGGAAAAAGAAGTCATGGAACTATACAAAATGGAATCTATTGGCGAATCTGCATATTTGAATCAAAAAACGATTCTCCAACTTTTCGACACACTGTCTAATTTAGATAAAGAGGAAAAGAGAAATAACTACAAAGTTATAGATCACGGGGATCTTGAATTACTTTCACCTATTGCAGATGATACTTATGATACAGAGATGTTGCTACAGTTTATCTTAAAAAAAACAATCAATACGGAAGATCAACCTATTATCTATACGAATATTCCGGGGACTAACACATTACTTTCTCATTATCTGATGTTGCTTGCTCCCCAATATCAAAAAGAAATATCTGTAAAACATCTGATTTATTTTCAAACAAATATTTCATCTGCACATGCAAATCTTGAAACATTAAATCAGGTTCTTCCTTTGTGTTTTTCAAAGACAATACATTACGAGCCGTTTTATTATTACAGTAAATTATCAAAGTCAGATCAGCCAAATCTGCTTTTTCCGTTTTATATCATAACCGGAAACTATGTATTACAACTATCTGGTAATTTTGAAAAGGGAATTTTACATTCCGACCCACATATTATAAAAGAATACAAAAAAGAATTTGAGCGCTGTCTCTGTCAGTCTATGCCACTATTACAGCAATCTAATAACCTTGAAGAGTCACTTAACCTTTACCTGACATGCCAGAATCAACCCAAAAATATTATTACTCTGGAACCAGCACTATGTGATACAGACTTAATCAGCAAACAACAATTTGTCCAACTGGTCACCCAATATACGCCTGAATATATTCCTATGCTAAACGCTTACAATGCATTCGTAGATATGGTTCATCAAACTTCCCGCACAAGCTTTTTTACAGAAGCCGGATTAAAAAAATTCTGTAAAAGCGGAATCACAAGTGGAACCAGCCATGTAATTTTTCCTGCTTTCAATGAGGCAGAACGAGTTTCTTCTTTAAAACATTATCTTGCTCACTATGAAAACAGCGAAAAGAAATTATTAAATCAACGCTTTGTATTTCCAGATTCTTTTTACATCGAACTGAGAGACAAACGTACTTTGCATTTTATCCGTACTGTTGATAAAGACAATATAACCTTTATTACAATCCAAGAAAGCAGTATCTGTGATGCTTTCGAAGAATTTTTTGAAATACTCGGAAATTCTTCGGAATATGTTTTTTCAGACAAAGACTTATTATCGCTTTTGAAAGATGAACTTGATCGGTTGAATTCTTAAAAGAGGTGGGCAGTCGCATAAAGACTGCCCCCC